>Ga0247610_10000274_pt1 | contig 81002 bp, 136 predicted proteins | sample 174DNAGHGhighgp2_FD_193483 | JGI IMG/M metagenome (GOLD analysis project Ga0247610, IMG submission 193483) | Sheep rumen microbial communities from Palmerston North, Manawatu-Wanganui, New Zealand - 1742 DNA GHGhigh gp2 | ecosystem: Host-associated > Mammals > Digestive system > Stomach >... | reverse complement strand
TCTCTATTTATATTATATAATATTTTTTTATAAAATTCAACTTTTATTGGCTTTTTCAATAATCTCTAGAGTATCTGCGAAAGGATACACAGCTAGACCACCCCATGTTCCATACAAGACCAATTCGCCATACGGATCTTTGCTTATTCTTTCGATAATGCCTTCTTTTCCTGCGTACTGCGATTCACCTTTCATATTAAGAATTTTAATCTTATCCCCTACATTATACATAAAATTTTTCCTCATTTATTTTCTTTTTCTAAATATATTATATCAAAAAATTTTAAAAAAGTCAATTTTTATTACTCTAAAAGGTTTTATCTCACTTTATCACTTTCTGTTTTAACCATCTCACTCGTTTTATTGTCTTCTCTTTCGATAGTAATTGCCAAATTTGTTGCATTAAACCAATGTCCAAACATAGCTTCCACAAGTAGCATTGCTATATCAATAGCCATATGCTGTGCTACCGTTAGTGATTCTACTTTCACAGTATATGTATCAGCAGACATTATTCCTTCTCCTCTTTTATTTTTCTTTTAAGACTTTACCGTATATTCAAAACTGGGGCAGGTAGGTTCGAACTACCACTGTCAGAGTCAAAGTCTGATGTGCTACCATTACACAATGTCCCAATAATAAAAAAATGGTAAAGTAATACTTATTCCCGCTGGAAAATATCCAAGGTTTCTGAGAAGGGGACGCGTCTTTTCTCCACCCACTCTGTTTTCTACTTCACCAAATGACCCCTGCGAGATTCGAACTCAGCATTATCGACGTGAAAGGCCGATTTCCTAGCCTGTTAGAAGAAGGGGCCAAGAACTGATTACTTTGCCTTTTATTTTTCCTCGTTAGCCACAAAGCCACATATCGCACGCCTCTAGACGGGCTGGGAAGAAACATTATTAAATGCAAAAATAATGAATTGAAATTGCTTACACACATTTTTAATTCTGGTTTAATAATATTCTAGATATTTGGTTGCGCCGGTGGTAGTTTATCAGTTTAATCCATGTCTACGAGAACATCTCTCTTTAAAGGCTGATGACTTTCCAATTATTACATAAGTATATCTGCATCTGTTGGATCTGAATTAACATCAAGTCCTACATAAAATTCAATAGAGTATTTTTCTGTAGAATAATATCCACCTTCATAATTTGTTATTATTGATTCAAAACAATGAAGAACATTGATTACAAAATCATAAGAAGATAGATCGCAATTAATATCTTTAATATATTCTTGAATGTCATTCATTGCTTCTATTTTATCAGAGATGGAATTATTAGCTTCTTTGATAAGATTAAGTTGCTGTTCAAGCTCAATTTTTCTATCTTCAAGTCTTTTTTTGTCTTTTTCTGCAGCACTAATAAGAAAATGAAAATCTTCTTTTTTTACTCTTACAAGTTTTTCCCAGTGAAGATAGCTTGCATCGTTAAAAACTTTATACATAAAGGAAGTACGGCAAAATTCGTCAAGGAAAATAAAATCATCTTTTCCTCTTCGAAGATAAAAGCTAGCATACTGACTCATAAAAAACCTCTTTCTATAAAATGACCATAGTAAAGTTGATGTGCTTTCCAATTAAACTTATGCTATATCATTATCAGTAGGATGCGTACCAACTTCAAGACCAACGTAGATTTCTTGATTCTTTTCAGAATAAGAGAAAGTATTTGCCATATTTCCAAGAATATCAAAGAAATTCATAGTGAACTGATATGACCTTTTATCTTCTTCCATTTCTTCTATGGCAGCCATATTCTCATTGATCAGTTCCAACTTATCATTGATGTCATTATTCATTTTGGTGATAAGATCAATCTTTTCTCTCGTTTTCTTGATTTCATCATTTATAACTTCAATTTTGTCCTGCATAATTTTAGACAACTGGCGAAAGTCTTTACGATCCAGATGAACAAGTTTTTCCCATCTGAGAAAACCAGCTTCGTCAAGAGCCTGTTGAACATCACTGTTGCAAGAGAATGAATCAAGAAAAGTATAATCATTTTCACCTTTTCTAATAAAAAATTCTGCGTACTGACTCATTTCCTTTTACTCCTTTTTTTTCTTTCCTTTTATACGATGACCCCAGCAAGAATCGAACTTGCGTTTTGCGGCTGAGAACCGCACTTCCTATGCCACTAGAAGATAGGGCCGTGATAATTAGGAGTTATTTCGTATTATCATTACAGGGACTTCTGGATTTTCTTCTCGATATGATACTATTTCTTCATCAGAAATTTCTTTCCAAAAGAAAGTATCATTTTTATTATCAAAATGATATTCATTCATTAGCATTTTAATAAAGTCATCAATTTGATCATCTTGTGTATCTTCATGTAGGCTAATTATGCCTTCACGAGTATCCCTTAAAATTCCTTTGTCATCAAAATGATGTATTAAGTACAAAATATTTTTCATATTTAATCTCCAAGCAGGTAGAGAGAATCGAACTCTCATCTTCGGTTTGGTAAACCGAGGCTCTACCATTAAGCGATACCTGCACAAGGCGGTTTTTCAGGCTAACCGCAAACCCGTACCAAAAAAGAAAGAAAGGGAATGAATCTATTTGTTAAGATAGATTTTAAAGTTAGGAAGAAAAGGTCTTTTTTCCTTTTCTATAAATATTATATAATTTTTTTTATAAAAAATCAAATTGCCTTTTTAAGAGAACGAATTTTTCTTTCTATCTTGTTGAGGATTTTCTGATTGGCGGTACCTCTTGATGCTAAAAGCCTATACCTATTTTCATATTTTAAGATAAGATATTCTGCGGACATTCCTTTTACTCCTTTATAAAAAATAAGTTAGCCTATGTTCATTAGGTTTCAAACATAGGCATCTAGAGAGGAGAGAAACAAGACGCTAAAAATGTTATATTTAATAAATATATCAGCAGAATAATAAATTGCTGTAATGCGTCTTTAATTAAAATGTGGTGAGAAAGGGGAAAGACAAGACACCTTTTCGTCAACTGTTATTATTTTCTAAAAAAATCTTTTTTTGCTGAAAGTGTCTTTATTTTCTATAAATATTATATCATTTTTTTTATTTTTTTGCAAATTGTATCTACCAGATCATGCCCAGATTACTGTATAGCGCTCGGCACAAACTGTATTATACATAACGGTAAGAGGATCAATTGTTGGTTTTTCTTCTTTTGAATTGATAGTAAAAGTGCTATCACAAATAGATTTAAACAAAGAGGGGGAATACCCGCTACAGATTATACAATCTATATCGCCATATGTTGCTTGAAAAATTCCATCTGAATAACGACCAGATACATTCCAATAAACAATAGTAGGCATTTTGTATCCATTTGCTTCAAATTTTTCTTTTATGCCTTGCATTAAAGAGCCAGAGTGCGATCCGGTAGCTCTATTAAATTGCATATCAGAGATAATATACAATTTTGAAGGCATATCTTTTGGATCTAAGTTTTCATTAAGTGCGGCATTAAGGATAAGATCAAAAGCTGCTTCAATATTTGTGCTACCAGCATTTATACAATGAATCCTTTTTATTTTTTGTGCAAGAGTTCCTTCTCCAAAAGATTTCAGTTGAGGAGTACTTGCAAAAGTTATAAATTTGCCATAGTAAGGACCATGACATTTATCAGCACAATACAATCCAAGAGAAAGCGCCACGTCATAGGGAGTACCCCACATTGATGCAGAGGTATCTACCATGCAAATAGCAGTATCCTCGGTATCGCCAAAATAATTAGGCAAATTTTTCCACATTATATCTGCAACTGCTGCATTTAATTCATCAGATTGAGCCTTTTTGACTATATCTTTTGGATAAATCGCATTTGCATTTATTGCAGCATCTTTTTCAAGGAAAGATTTATATCTATCTTTGTCATGACGATAAAAAGCATGTGCATACTTTAAACTAGCTATGCTAGGAACATTATCATACTTAATTTTATCCCACTGCTTATCTGACATCTTCTTTTCAACAACATCAAGGATAGTCCTTAATTTGGAAAGATCTCTTCTATACTGCGGAATGGATATATTCCAATATTTACACAGCATACGGGCGTATCTGCGGGTTTGAGCAGAGGAGGTATTGATAGAGGGAAGCCACTTCGCCAGAAGTGAAATCTGATCATCTTGTCCTAATATATAATGAGATAAATCAGAACAAAATCTTGTATGAAGATATTTTGCTACCATCTCTCCTAACTGGGTATCCAGAAGACAGAGATAGTCGTCATATCTTCCAAATTCTGCAATCAGATCAAAATTCCTGATAACATAATTAGGTTTCTTTTCCGCCAGACTAGTCAGTATTATTCTAAAAGGTCTTCTTATACCCTGGCCACCACGAATATCTCTCATATAGAACAAGATATGCATGGCGATATAGGGATCCTCATTAAAAGCGTCCCAAAATACTGACAAAATAGCGTCTTCGCTTGAATCCTGCATGGCGCCGAGTCGCCCAAAGGCGTCAAGACACGCATTCAAAGTCGAAGAGTAAGCGGCTGCGCCATTCTCTGTGGTTGTTAAATTAGTTATATTTTGCATACCTTTCCATAAATCGCCCATATCAACACTCCTTTATCTCTACTTACTATAAAAATTATATCATATTTTTTTTAAAAAGTCAACTTTGTTCCCATTCAGGGAGATCAATATTATTTTCAGCGAACCATTTTTGTAAAACAACTCTTTCGCTACATGGATTAGAAGGAACCTCATAAACTAACAAGACAATTACGGGCTCTTCCTCGAACCCTTCCTTCTTCTGGATTCGTAAAGCCAAATCCTCGCTTCTTTTAACTATTTCATTAAAATCTAATGAATGTAGTTGAATACTATAACTCGTTAAAAAGTCGCAAGTTCCATGTCCTTTTTCTACACAACGTTCTGGCCCTGAACAGGCACCTTCACAAAGAGGTCCTGGGACAAGCGGTTCTGCCCGCAAGCCACAATATACTCCATTTTTATCTTTATAAACATGAGATAACCCTTGACCCTGATGAAACCAAGCAGGATCACTATGACAGGTACTTAGGGGTATAACATTTTTACTGAAAAATCTTAATTTATAAAAATATGAAATATAAAACTTCATAGTAGTCTCCAATGGAAAAGAAGAAAAGAGTATTCATCTTTTCTTCTTTTTATATATAAAATCAATGAGTAAAAAAACTTAATAAAATTAAGGAAAAACTTATCATTGATACTGAAGAAGTTTTTATCTATATATAGGGTTCATTTATTAAACGGTCAGCCTGTGTTAACAGGTTCCCCCGAAGCCGTCCTTAAAGGCAACTATAGGATTCGAACCTATGCATACCGGTTTTGCAGACCGGCCTCTTCACCACTTGAGTAAGTTGCCAAATAGGGGTATAGATTATTTATTTCTATACCATTTATAATATATTCGCTTTATTTCCCTATCTGAAAGGAGGTGATTTTTTCTAAAGAGATCGATATGCTCAAGATACCATTCTTTGAATTTTGGGAAAGTCAAATAAGGCTCTAAAAATTTAAACTCAGAAATCAGCCAATTACACAAAAATTTCTTATAGTCACCATACTGAAAGTCTTCTTTTTCGTCATTAATCGGTCTTTTTCTAAAAATACGATTTGAATATCTTTTAAAAAATTGATCATTGCTAGGCTTTGAAATACAAACTTTTTTATATGAGCGACTCATAGTAAACCTCCTATATTACTTATCAAGCATAAATCCCTGGAACATAAAACTCTAAAATAATAACAAGTGCAAGCACAAGAACTCCCATTATGAGCAACCCAAGGCCAGTCTTATGATTATCTATAAAACAACTTCTACATTCATATCTTCTTTTGCTTTTTCTCTTTACTCTATTCTCCATTTTTGTCCACCTTTTTATGTTCGAAGTTTCTCTGCAAAGGCCGGTGACATAGTTATTATTGTAGAAACGAGAGTTTCATCAGGGGCTCCGCAGTCATTAGGACAATATACTAAAATATTTTCAATAAGGATACTCTTTTCTCTACCTTGTTTTTCTCTATGGCAAGTTATTTTATAATCTCTATCTTTTCCACATTGTGGACAAGGAGATGGGGTATGAGTAGATAAAAAATCATTTATTGTATTGAGCCAAGATGTAGCAACCATTTTTATCTCCTTTATTAAAATCCAAAAGAAGAAATGAATTTTGAAATCATTTCATCTTCATCTTTGGAAACGTCTGGCGCGGCCTGCTTCTCAGGTTCAGGAAAAGCTGCTGAGGTAGCTTGTGCCGGAGCAGTGGTTGCGCCATCCGCCACAAAAGGAACTTTAGGGCAGGTTATCGAGAGCGCCACTTGTACAGGAACGCCATCTTCATCAAGATTAAGATATAACTTTCCATCTTTTTCTCCTGCATAAGCAGTTCCAAAGACTTCTTTTATTGCGTCAAAAACAAATTTTTTTGCTATATTACCTTTCATTAGAAATCTCCCTCTACTTCATTATTTTCTTCTTCTTCTTCTGCTTCTTGAGCAGCTCTTTCATCAGAGGCTAAAGAGCCATAACCCTCTTCTAGACAATCATCACAAACGAAAGATTCGCCATTAGTAATATCATTTTTCCCACAGTGCAGACATTTTACCGGAGGGTGCATATCAATCATCGTTATACGAGTAGTTAAATCATGATAATGAATACTACTCCAAGTTTCCATAATATTTTGGTCACCTAAAAAGGCTTGAGGTGATAAATAACAATATTTTGGAATATAATGATGTGAAAAAATTAAATCATTATAAGCTAAATACGTTTTTTTATTCGTCATTCCACATAGTTCATATAAATCTTTTAATCTATGCCCTATATAATAATATCGTAATGTTAAATTAGTTGTTGTGTTATCGTCAAAAGTAAAAGTTTTAATGCTCTGATCTGTCCAGGGCGTAGCCATGCACCTAAAAAGATCGCAAAAAACATTTTTAATTATACCTAAAAGCTCTGGATTATCAAATGGATAGCTTCTTCCTGCAAAGAGTATGCTATAATCATTTGATAAAAACATCAGAGTACGCCATTTCTTAGAGTTCCACGGTATCCAATTAGGGAATCTAGGAAGAACCTTGTCTTCATCTGCTTTAATATAAGCAATAAAGGTACTTTCATTAGTCATATACTCCAGATTTCCACTTCTGTAGTCGCCATTTAACGCATGGCAACTCCGCCAATTCTCCGCATTCTCACTAATTGATAAAAAATCTAGAGGGTGTACAGACAAGCACAGAGTTCCAGTCATTTTCTGCTTCTGGATATATGTACTAGCCAGATCTTGATATTCTCTGATTGTTTTGTGCATTTTTGTCGTATCAAAATTTTTTGCAAACAAATTCAAAGTTTTTAATACTTTTGCTCCTTTATTGACAGGTATGGTATACATATCAAGGTCATTTTTTTGCTCTTCACCAGTTAAATCATCAAAATAAACTGGTTTAGTAAATAAATCAGTATCTTTCGCAAAACGATTTTCAAAAAACTCTTCCGTAGAAACTTGATAGAAAAAACGCAATATATCAAGATCTTTAATGGAATCACGAAATTCTGAGTAAATCTCTTCTTTTCTTGCATCTGGAAGAGTTATAGTCACAGGATACGGATATTCATAAATAGGGCCGTTAAATACTCTTAAAAAGGATTGTTTTTTCTGGAACCAAGTATCTATTAATTGATCTACCTTTGGTCTTGTTATAAACTGTTCAAAAATTTCTAAAACCTGCTGCTTGATGAGATTAATATTCATATCCATCATTGAGATCATCTCCTATTAATGATAAACATTGGTCACACAGTACTGATACTTCTTCATCATCTCCTGGGCTTTCACTATAAACAGTATAGTGTTTATCGTCAAGAGGTGCGCCACATAAATCACATGTACGACCTTCGCCCATATAATGATAATGGAATCCCTTGTATGATGAGGTACTCTCATACTTAAAAAATTCAGCACTGTCTGCATCTTTTAACATCTTTAAGATTTTTCGATAAGTCATCAAAAAACAACCTACATAAAGTCTTTCAGAAGAGGTATGTTCATCAACATATCCAATGCTTAAATTAACTGCACTTATGCCCCAACCAGGAGCAAGAAAAGAGATGTCTGAAAAAGTTCCTCTTTCTGTTTTGAAGCCAAATTTCTCGACATAATCATGGAACTTTTTATTAGTATCATCATAAAATACGCAATCTTTTGCTCCTCTTCGGTCAACTTCAATTATGTATTTAAATTTATCCTTAACTTTTTCAGCCAGTTTCTGTGTAGCCATTATTGCTCCATTACCGCCAATCTCTTCATCACAACAGAATAAAAATGAAGGGAGAGGTCTTATTTCTTGGAACATTTTGAGACAAACCATAACTCCGGCTCTATCATCAAACCCTGCACCACCTGGCGCCCACATAACATTATTATCTTTATCATAAAAAATTTCTTTCGGAGGATATGTAAAGACAGTATCTAGATGACAAACTATCAGAATAGGAATATCTCCTTCAGCGTATAGAAAATCTTTATCGTTAACGACCTCTTTAAATCCCATTTCTTTTAACCCACAAATACTGTGGAGCCAAGTTTTTAAAGGGGCATCAGTTATTTGAAGGATACTCTTTAAAAGGTTAAAATCTTCTTCATTCATCAATAGTCTATTCATCAATCTCTCCTCCTGATGCATAGAACGCATCTCTCATTGCTTTACATAATTCAATAGCCCTATCGCACAAGTGACAAGGTATACTATTCGGATCCATGCATCGTTGTCTACATTTCAAACGACTCTTTCCAAAATCTTCTGGTACGATTCTATTATCAACATGAATATTTAATCCTTCAATAACCAATGCTAAATTCCCAGGCCAAGCGCCTTCTTTATATATTTTTAAGCTTGCCGCAGCTGGTCCAAGGGGTCCAGCAGAAAAATCGAAAGTTGTTATTATTCCCTCATATAACTTGGCATCTTCAGGTCTGATCCATGCATTATGTAAGCCATCTGAAAACGCATTTTTTTCAATATAGTTTGGACAAAATCTAATATCAATATTATCTTTGTGTATAAATTCTTTTACTTTTGGAAGGTCAAAAAACAAAGGGGCGCCTATCACAATAGCACTTAAATTCATTTTAAGAACACTATTAAGAACGCTATTAAGTTCATACCAAGTTTTAATTGGAGTTCTAAAATAATATTTTACATTATGATTAACACATTCATTAATCAGTGACATATTGCTGGCAGAATCAAATTCAACTGTCGCATCAAGCTCCTGAAGATCTTTGTATGGAACATCAATAAGCTGTGCATACTTTGGGACACTAATGATAATCTTCGCATCTGGATAGTCATGCTTAATATCATAAGCAGCCTCCCAGCTTTTTAATTCTACTTTAATTTCATCAGCCTGTGATAAAATCCTGGGCGGTTGTAGAACATTAACACAATATTTCATTAAAAATATCAACACCCCTTATCTAAAAGTTTTTTCTTCTTATCTATATTATAACAAAAATTTTTTTAAAAATCAAAAAGGGCGGCATTTCTGTCGCCCTATGAGAGAGGGATTATCTATTAGTCAGCCTGAACGGTACGGTAAACCTTGATACGTCTCTTGTCGATGGTTGCATCTTCCTTCTCAACCTTGCCGGCATCAATCAGCTTGGAGAGTCTTGCGGCAACCTTGCCTGCGGTAACAGACTCGTCGTCGATAGCGGCTACTATATCCGCGATGGACATATAGTCAGGACCAACCGCATTTGCTACAACCTCGAGCAGGGGATCATTTGCTCTCTTTGCCTGCGCACGAGCTCTTTCCTTATCAGCTCTCTTGTCAAGAAGAGCGATCTCGGCATTGCAGAACTTCACAACATCGGCATTGTCAGCGAGCAGGTCAGCGATAGTGGAAAACATAGCTTTCTTTGTGATTTTTGTGGTGTTAGACATTGTGTTTCTCCTTTAATTTTTAGTTTTTTTATTTATTTTTTCTTTCTGAATATATTATATAATATTTTTTTATTTTTTTCAACTGCAACTACATTCGGCCGTTGTTTTTTTGGACTCTTCGATAATTGAATCAAGAGCAGAAGCAGTGAAAATACAACGTAAGAAGTCCATGTCAACAGAATCCATTTTTGAGTAGTTCTGATCTTTTAAGAAAATATAATAACCGCCCATATTGCCGTTAAAAGTATGCTCTACATCTAATGTTCCAAGATAATACCTATGAGTTATATCGCCATTTTCGACACTTGCTACTCTAACATGATCAATGTTATATGAAGCTGTTGTAACATAGGCATGACCAATCACATTGTCTGGAATATATCCATGAGTGCTCAGAACGTGTTCTGCTTCTTCTTTTGAAGATGCAAAGATGCCAACAACAACAGCATCCTCTGTATTTATATATTCGCCCGTGTAATCGTCCCAAGTCTGATCATAATCTTCATCTTCATCTTCTTCGTCAGTCGGGTTACAATCCTGGCAGTTTACGTTGCGAGTTCTTGGATCGTATCCATCAATGTCCCACGGTTCGCCACAAGACATACAATTCAAAACGCCACTATAAAGGAAAGTATCATATCTATTTTTACAAAAATCACCTGATACATATCCATAGTGAGTAGTGGTACCAAAATCATTATACATATAATTGGTACGGAATTTATTAGTACATGACTCATCTAAAGTCATCATGTCTTCTGGAAAAATATGACCATTATAAACAGGACATTTATCATACAGCTCTTTCAGCCAAGTCAGACATTCTTTTGTAAGAACATCACTTGCATAAGGGTATCCTTTTACAGATACAATAGCCCCCTCGGTGACTATAAATAGAGAACGCCATTTTTTAGAGTTCCAATGAGCATTACCTTTTTCCATTACAGTGTTTTCTGACTTCAAATATCCTACAACAACGCTTTCGGAGTTCATCATTTCGACTGTGCCACAACGATATTCTCCTTCGTCTTCCCAACTCATGCAAGAAGACCAATTAGCTTCGTTATCACTCATTGTCATATAGTCAAGAGGATGAATTGAAAGACACAGATCGCCAGATAAGCCACTTGTATTAAACAGACGAGATACAGCTATTCTAAATCTTTCATATTCCTCTGTCAAAGAGGGGAAGCAATTCCTTACCAGCTTACCAATAACTCTCATTGTTTTTTCGCCTTTTGTGACTTTAATTGCTTCACTTTCTGTGTAAGGAATATAACAGATATTAGAATTGATCTGATAATCCTGCCATTCTATTGTCTGGTTAAGGATACCCTGTGCATCAAAAATTGTATTCATCAGCAGGTTTTCGACATACCAAGATCTTTCATCATAGTCAGAACATCTTATCTGAAACAGCTTGCTCTCAGAAAGCCAATTAACTGAAGACATTTCTTCTTTCTGAGCAGAGCTAAGCCAATACCAATCTTTATAACTATCCGTAGCATAAAAGGTACTCAATCTTCTTATATGACTCAAAAAGTTCTGAATAGTTGAATTATGATAAAACTCTTCTTCTGCAACCTCTTTTACAAAAGGAATAGTTACCTTCTTTGAAAGGATAAGGTTGTGATCAAACAGTTCAAACAGATTTTCTTTTGCTTTATCCCAATAGGAAAGAACCTTCTTACTCTCTCTATCATACGGTTCATCGGCTCCACAATGATGGCTATTCCAGAGCAGATACTCAAAAATGTTGGTCTTATCATTTTCTGTTAAAGCGTTGTAAGGAGATGACATAAAAAATTCCTCTTTTCTTTCATTTTCTATATATATTATATTATATTTTTTTATTTTTTTCAAATGGGCATTGATAAAAGAGGGCAAAAGCCCCATGCATTTCGCAGTGGGGCTTTAGTATATATAATCGAGTGAATCTTCTTCGCAAGGAGGATCGCAGTCACAGCAAGCAACTCTAGAATGCTGATCATCTCCTTCTTCTTCATCTGTCCAAAAGTCATCTCCGCAGCACATGCAGTTCAACATTCCACTATAATTAAATTCGCTTAATTCAAAAAATTTTTCATTAAAATAACCAAAATGCGTAGTGGATCCAAAATCATTATACATATTATCTGTTTGAAACATATCTTCAATATCTTCACCAAGAGTTTCCGGTTCTTCTTCCTCAATAGGATCAAACCAAGAAGTAGGAGCAAGGTTTTTATCATACAGCTTTTTAAGCCATTTTAAACAAGATTTGACAAGAAATTCATTATAATATGGATATGGTTTTATAGACACAATTGCGCCGTTGGTGACTATAAATAAGCAACGCCACTTTTTAGAGTTCCACTCTCCCTCATAAGAAGGATTGGCACGGTTTTCTGCAAACTTAAATTTTTCAGTTTCTGACTTGAGGTATCCAATGACTACACAACTAGAATTCATCATCTCAACAGTGCCAGATCTATATTCACCTATTTTTTTCCAGCTCATACAAGTTGACCAACCAGAGCTATTATCACTCATAGTCATAAAATCCAAGGGGTGAATAGATAGACATAAATCGCCAGATAAACGACTTTGGTTTGTAATTTGCGAAACTCTAATGCGGAATTCCTCATATTCATCTATAAGATTTGGGAAAATTGCATGAACAATTTTTCCAATCGCTTTCATGGTTTTTTCACCATATGAAATTTTAACAGTATCGCCATCTGTTCCATATGGAATTACAATATAATTACGGTGCCGCCAAGATGCCCATGTTATTTCATTGTTAATTATATTGGATATGTTAAGAACACTTGACAATATAATATCATAAAGGCTATGAGGATTCTCATCAACGGCTTTGCAAGCAGACACAAAAGCTTCTACATCTTCAATCCACAAACTACCTTCAAAATGACCATAACGTGGATAAGAACTATAAAGAGTATGAAGATCGCTTCCATAAGTAGAAAAGATATATTTTAATTTGCTTATAAATTTATATACTATATCATCTTTGGCACATTCTCTAATGGCAATTTCTTCGACAAAAGGAACAGTTATCTTTTGAGAAAGGATAAGATTATTATCTAACAAAGTATATAGATCCCTTTTATCCTGTTCCCAGTAGCGAAGAATACGAGGAAGATTCTCTTCTTTTGGACACTCAAAATAATTTGCATTCTGACTATTCCACTTCAAATAGTTGTAGATATTCTTTCTGTCTTCTTCTGTAAGGGCATTATAAATAGAATCCATATAGATTACCTTTCTGTTTTAAAATAGGGGATACCATTCTCCGCATCGAGGACAAGTTAAATGGGGATAGGGTTCAAGATAAAAGTCATTATCTTCATCAAGGGGGCAACCGCAATCTTTGCATCTAGGGCAAGTATCTTCTATATCAAAATCATCATCATCATCATCATCATAGTCTTCTTTATCATCTTCATCGCCAAGATAAGTATAAACATCATCATAATCATCAAACATTTTGTTCTTGACCTCCGTTTACATCATTCCACAGTTCGTTCTCATAAACCCAATAAAGAACAGAATTTGGAGTATAATAATCATCAAAACTATTTTCATCTTCAAAGACTACATCGTATGTTACCTTATTCCCATCATCTGTCTCTATCTTGACGTTATTTTCAGTCCAGCCTCTTATGAGGCTATACCTACCTGGGTATTTCTCTATCCAAAAGACAACTGGAAGCCAAATGTCTTTTATATCTTTCATATCTTCTGATTTGTGCCATGTCATATCTGTCTTTCTCCTTTTTTCTTTTTCTATATATATTATATAAAATTTTTTATTTTTTTTCAACATTAACAAAAAAACACCAGAAATCTGGTGTTTTTATTTTATTCATTGAAGATATGTACTTCATAGGTATCAAGGTTCAACAGAGATATTGATTTTGTTTTGAAAGTCCAGCTATCTATATCTATCTTTGTACCATAGGTACTATACACAAGAATATTTTCAGTCAACTCATTACTAAAAGAAGGATCTTCTATTTTAATTTTTTGATGATAATAAGGCGCAGGACTATGCCCATGAAGTATTTTTGTATATGGGTCTACTTGGTTTATGTCTGGTATTTCAAAGATATGGTTACGATCCCAAACAAGTTGTTTCTCATCGGAGGGGATTTTGCCGGGATTATAGCCAGCATGAGACATTTCAAAAAGTATTCCAGCCTCATTCGTATAAGAAGTTGTTAAGGGCAACTTCTTAATTTTATCAATCCAACTGAAATCAGCACCTTCTTTTGCCCAATTCATAAGGGTAAGAAAGCCTCCATTATAATCCCAAAGTTCCATATCTTCATTATCGAGGTCATTAATCGATTTGAATGTTTCAAGAGCATCCTGCATCAAAAGTTCATGGTTTCCCTTGAGGTAGACAAACCTCGAATCCGCCATTATTTCCTTCATTATTCTGAATCCATCTGGACCCCTGTCTATGGCGTCTCCCAAGAAATAGACTTTATCATCTGGTGATAAAAAATTCTTTATATTATCCCACAAAATACCATTGCCGTGTATATCTGAAAAAGCATAAACGCTCATTTTTATTCTCCCCTTTCTTTTAATGATAAATAATTCATAGCTAAAAGAACCCCTATTTCATCAAGGCTCCAAGGTCTAAAATTTACAGCAGAGTCCACTCCCGCATGAAACATAAAAGGGTATTTATCTTTATCAAGAAAAACATTGTCCTGATGAGTATGACCATGAACATTCAAAGTCATCTGATGAAGATGTTCTTTTGAGATATTCCCAGTGAGAGTAGGATAATGACTGAAATAATAATGAAGCTTATCATATTTTAAAACAAGAGCATGATCTGCTTCAACTATATTCTGAGGAAGAGTTTGGTAAAGAGCCTTCCGAGTATCAGTATCATGATTGCCATAAACGATATGAAGATTATTGCATTTAATCCGCTTTAAACATTCAAGACCTTTATCATTATCCCCAAGCATCAAATCGCCAAGAATATACAGATCATCATGATATGTAACGACACTATTAACAGCGTCGATTATTGCTTCATTCATATCTTCGACAGTTTCAAAACCACGCTTCTTATAAACAAACTCTTTATTATGATTGAAATGAAAATCAGATGTAACGAATATCAATCTAAAATCTCCTCTCCTCCTGCATAAATATAGGGATCATCTTCAGGGTGTTCAAGAGTACAAAACATTTTATCAAGAACCTCTTCAGGTATCAATGCAAGCCCTTCTCTTTTTTCGTTTCTAGCGATACACTCTCCAAAAGTAGTGTTCATAAACAGGTATTTAATTTCTACATTAGGAGTTTTATTAACAGCATTGATAAGTTTCCGACGGCTTGCCCAGTTCAACTGAGTGGCGTCCGCATATACGTTATCATTATGAAGAAGTGCTTCATCGATCTGTCTTACATATTCTTTAAAGACAGCCGGCTCGTGTGAAAAGTAAGCCTCGCCTTCTTTCAGCATTGAAAAACGAATACTATCTCTTGATATGACAACGCCGCCATTCTCTTTCGCCCGTCTATTTGCTTCATAAGATTTCCCAGATCCGGGGATACCTACCATTATCCAAAGATTAGCCATTTGAAACTCCTCTTTTCCTATTTTTCTATATATATTATATCAAAAAAAATAAAAAATATCAAGTAGTCATAAACTACTTGATATTTAAATCACGAAAATTCTTCTAATATTTCGCGATGCTCTTTAAAATCAGGAGTTTCTTTATCAGTAATCCAAACTTTTTTACATTTGTCTGGATCATATTCTTTTGAAATAAAAGTACCGCGCAGACATCTTGAAGGGATACCCTCAAACTGAACATTATATTTATCTGTTAAAATAGATTTTAATTGTTTAATGTTTTTATTCATCAGCTCTGATGATGGCATAACCAGCTGCGCCACAGACAGAATAGCATTGCGGATAGCATCATTTTGACGCCAGATGAAATAGTTAGAGATCTCATCTTTTGGAATATTGAATGCTCTTGCATCAAAACAAGCCATCTTTTTTATTTTCTCGCCAAGGAAAATAGTAATTGTTGAGTGCGGATTTTCTGCCTTTGCCTTTTCATACTCTTCATTTAAGTGTTTATTAAAAAACCAAGTTGCTTTTGCGGCTGCTATACTAGCGAGTTTCTGTATCCGATAGTCAAACCAAGGCTGGGTTTCGATCTTTTCATAGTCACAAAGGAACAGAGAAATTTCGTCACTTTGTACAAAACCATATTGGCAACCTGAAATATCTTTACACAGATCTTCGCAAGTAGCAGTCATGGCCTCTATAAAGTTTTTATCAAAGGGTTTATTAAATCCTTTTGTAAAAGTATGAAAAGCATTCCCATCTATACGAATAATCACAGGAGTTTTTATAGCAAGCATACCATCGGATACTTGCTCATATCTTTTCATTCTCTCCCCTAATTCATCTCTCATTGGCATAATTATATCTCCTCGTAACCTATGTTATATAATGTGAAAAAGCGCGGACCTGTTTCTGCCCACCGATAAAAGCGGTGTTCCTCATCATATTTTTTCCAAGAATCCCAAATCTCATTTATATCAACAATGTCATAATAAAATTGCTGAACATGAGGAAATTCTATTCTATCTGCATGAAAATGTCCAAAAAGCCAAATTTTCCATTTTATATTATTAGACAATTTATACAAAAAATCTTCTGTTGAATTGTCAATTAGTGAAGGATCCAAACCTTGCAGAAACAAATCTTGTGGCATGAAATGTCTAGGGCAGGTATGGGTTAGAACAAAGTCATAGCTGCCGTCCGCCAGTAGTCTATAACATTCATCAAACTCTTTTTGAGAGAGCTGCTCATCGGCAAACCATATACCGCGGTTATTAGTAAGTCTATACCATTTATCAACGCTATAGGCGCCACCTATTACAGCAGTTCTATAAAATCCGCCACGTTTCTTTGGTATATAATAAATACCAAAATCCTTAAAGTAACGAATGTTAGGCCATTTCTTTTGAACATAAACCTTACCTCGTACTTCTGGATCATATACAAGCCTCATTCCTTTTACACTCTGCGGACGAGCGTCGTGATTACCTCGAACGCAATAAAAAGTAATATTAGGGGCAATCCTTGTTATATAATCCTTAATTTGATCGTCATGTTCATCGAGCGTATAATTTATACCGGCATCGCCAAGTATAATAACAGCAATATCAGATTTATCAATGTTGGGATCTTTAAACCTATCAAAAATACGGTGGCAATCACCCGTGATATAAAAAGTTTTCACCTGTAAACACCTTTTTCTTTATTTTTCTACAATTATTATACAATATTTTTTTAGAAAAATCAAAAAAGCCTCGATTGAGGCTTTTTAATTATTTTCTTCAACGAGATCCTGTGCTTCTTCCATGTCAGGCGCCACCGCATCGTTTTTGGCAATACCTTCTAGACATTTGAATGACCAGTTCTTATCCTTGTACGCAGTGAATGTAGGACGGTTGATAATTCGTGCTACAACACCTTCTCTAACGTGAGTTTTACCGACGGGATCAGGTCCATCATAATAATACTCACAGAGTTTCTTAACATATTCGCCGGCGCCCATATTCAGAGAGTGAGTCCATGCAGGTATAGTAAAAGCAGTGAAAACAGGTACGGATTTTACACCCATCTGTTCACAACGATACCGCATAAAATCAGGGGTATATTCAACCATGTCGCCATCTTCATTGGTCATAGTCATACGATATACATAGACATCATGTTTAGGTACAGTTTCAGGAATTGAGAACATGCCTATATCATCACGCCCATACTTCATGACAACTCCATTTGGATTGCAACCGTATGAAAATTCGGTCATTTCGCCATATTTCTTGATAAAGTCAGGATCATTGGTTTTGCTGTTAGGAACAGATGGCATTATAGGACGCCCATCATTAGTAAAACCAACTATTTCATAAAAGACCTCTTCACCTTTGTGAAGTTTTCCTACGAACAGATCTTCTGCTTCTTTACGGAAATCATCGTTTCCATAATATCCACCATCAAATGAGGTAAGGACAGTTCTCCGAGTACCAGAGATATAGTCATATTCATATATAGGAGTACCTGACTGGTGAGTAAGTTTCTGCCAAAGAGTTTTCTTCTCTTTCTTAAATACAGGCAGATAGCCAGTACGTCCAGAAGTACCATGCATTTTCAGAGTTATCTCTACCTGATCGCCTACTTTAAACTGATCAAGGTTATATGCAAGCTGTTCAGTATCAGCGTGTTCAACGAAGAGAGGAGAAACTTTGAACTTGGGTTTGGTATTTTTGTTTTTATTCTCTCCGCGTGGCGCTTTCGGGGCATTTGAACGAGGTATATATTTACGACAAATTTCATGTCCATTTACTACATCAACGATCTGTCCGACAGACCAATCGGTCACGCCAGTATAGTCAAGCGATTTTATAGGCATAAAAAGACCATCAGATCTTTCGCCACGAAGTCTTACCGCACATATATTCCGTTTATCAGGGTCAAGGTACCCGCCAATATTTTTTCCATTTTCATCTTTTTTACGAACAAGATTATTGTAATCGCAATACTCAGTAGACAGCTGAAGGTCAACAGGGAAATAAATTCCTATATCTCCAGCATGAATATTCATATCTACGATAACAGGATTGCCAAAGATTTCAGCAATCTGAAGTCTATCTGCATTAGGGTGTTTATCTATTTTGTCAATTTTCACAACATAACCAACATGCTCAGACATAAAAATTCCTCCTTCATGTATTTTTTAGATTAACCTTGGTTAATCGTCCCATCCGATGCCTTTGCCGGATTTAAAGTATTCTACCATTTCAGGTGTAAGTTCGCAGAGAGTTCCTTCTTCTGCAAGACCGAAAATGTGCATATCTTCAATATTATCAAAATATTTTTCAGCTCTTTTTGCCGCATCTGTAAAATTTTCAGCATAGATAAGAACACTTGTAGTTTTCTTTTCCCACGGCTCTTTTGCATCATTCCAGTATGTAACCGTGGCGATGAACGGACTATCTGACATTTTTATTCCCCTTTTCTATTTTTCTATATATATTATATCACAAAAAATCAAAAAAGTCAATCAAACATTACACAGTCACGAATAATCCTTGAACAGTGTAAAGGATCTATTTTTTGATACTCATTCCAATTTATAAACCCAGAACCATCAATGGCGCCCGTTATGTCATAGGTCATACCTGCCCGCCGCCAAGCAAAATGATTATCAACGATATTATACACGATCTCTCCATCTGGAAATCTCTCCAAAAGGAGCGAGGCAAACCAGTAACAGTTGCCTCTAGTAAAACAATCTATTACTGGTTGCCCAAAAGATGAGAAATGATTGATAAAGGAAATTACTTGATTATGCATCTGGTCAGGACTGTCTGCTTTACATTTTTATACAGACCGTGATCTTTGACAGTGCCACGGACATGGCATTTTGTGCCAACGGGAATGGTCTTGGAAGCAGTATTCCAGATATAAACATTGCCGGCTTCATCTTCGAAGGTGTGAAGAGTGGAGTTGCCATATTTGCTGTTTATATCAGCAGTATGAGTAACTTCGCCATCGAACTCAATGCGTTCGCCTATATTACCCTGATGTTTAGAGGCAGAGGGTTCATAGATGAGAGAATCAATTACTTTAGCAACTGTATCATCATCATAAAGTTTACCATCTTCGCCACCGACCTGATCCCAGTCAAGCCTAATCGGCACGAGAGCCGCAGGAGCATCTTCCGGCATTTCATACTCAGAAGGAAGATACCAATGGAACCACTTGTTGAATCTGCAAGGGGACTGGCGGAACCATTCAAGGTATTCAAAGCCAGTGTCCTTGAAAATTGTGATATAACCCTTGTCAAAGCCAAGAACTTCTTTCTGGCTTCTGAAATATTTTTCCTTAGTCACGATCATGTCAGGATACATCTTCTGAAGTTCTGCAGAGGTGTACCATCTTACAGCTTTTTCTACGTTTGTCTTGGGATTTTTAACTTTTATATACAGATTAAAGTTATCTGCACGATAAGGATCGCCAAGCTTTTCCCAATCCTGATATGTCTTTGCTACGTTACCATTCATGTTATAAACTGTTCCCATCTTTAATTTCTCTTCCTTCCTTCATTTTCTATATATATTATATAATAAAAATTTAAAAAAATCAATAGGACTATATTTGCATCTTAAAGAGAAATGTGTTATAATATAATTAGAAAAAGAAAAGAGGATTTTTAAATGGAAAAAATACGCGTTTTTTATCTTTCATTTTTTGCGGGTTTGTTAATAGGTATGGCGGGGTTTGTGAACCTGTCCGTTGGTGGCGGAATAGCGGGGGCCGCATTATTCTCCTTTGGCTTATTCTGTATAGTTAATTTTAAATTATTCTTATTCACAGGCAAAGCAGGATACGTAGCAACAGGCGAATGCAAAATAACAACATTACTTTTAACACTTTTGGGAAACTTCTTAGGTTGCGGTTTTATGGGTATCTTAACAAGATATTTGCCAAGTGGCAAAGCGATCAGCGAGGCGGCACATTCGGCAATCTGCCATAGCAATGTATTAGAGGCGATAGTAGCCGGCATACTGTGCGGAATATTGATGTCAATCGCTGTAGAGGGGTTCCGCCAAACTAAAAACCCTTTATTTGTAATCGGCGCCGTCATGGTCTTCATCTTGTGCGGATTCCAACACTCGATCGCCCAATTCTATTATATATGGGCAGGCGCAACCGAATGGGCAGATTTAATTACGATCGGGCCAATTATTTTTGGTAATTTTATGGGTTGTACATGGGCTATGTGCTTTATAAAAATGTCGGAGCTTTGACTCCGACATTTTTATTTTTAATCTATATATTTAACTTTTAGTTTACTATAAAATGGCTTACTTTCATCTGGACATATTCTGATATGCGATTTTTGGCACTTTTCGACAGTTAACTCGGACGTCGGAACATACGGGTACGGCTGATTCTCTTCGGGATCATCGTTGTAGTTAGAGAAAATATAGTAATCGCCAAGAGTAGAGAGATTCTCTATAATAACCTTATGTGGCCCCATACAAACATACCCAAAATCATGCATGCCATAGTTAAGAGCAGAAATAAGACACGGAGTATTTAAATTATCTTCAGGCCAGAACCATTCACAATCCTTGATATAGATGTCGCCATCCCAGAAAGCGCCATAGTCATATCTTAATACAATGAAGCTTGTATCACAGATCTTACACCCCTCAATGAAGCAAGATCCCCAGCCAGTAAATTTAATACCCTACCAGCCAATAGTCGTTTTATAAATGTAGAAGTTTGTAATTCCATTATGAGCATCAAAACGATCGAGAACACAGTTATTTACAATTATTGTATTACAATAGTTTGTGGCGATTGGCCCCCAAGTAACCTTGCTAATCTCTTTGCCAAAGTTTGTTTGAGTAATACCTTCAAGATGGATATTAACTGCTTCATTGATTTGAATTTCGTATGTTCCCATCGGATTACCAGATCTTTCACCTGGCCGAGCACCCTCATAATAGAATTTTCTAGCTTGTATCTTTGAATCAACAAAGGCAACATCTTTGCAACCCGCAATTGTAATAAAACTTTCATAGGGAGCGCCAGATAATCCTTCATTGATTACTTTGTGTTCTATATTACTAATGGTGACATTAGATCTGAAGATCTTAATACCTCTTTGATAATATTTATACATAGAGGGGCCTTGATTGGCGATTGTAATAAAGGTTCCTCCGTATAAGAATAAATTATCTTTCTCTCCTTCATGAACTATGACATCATCAACTCTATGAATAGCAGGCATAATCGTCTGCTCAATGTACCCATTCTTGTCAGTTGTGACTGTGACCATAGCAGGGGCGCCAGGAGTAGCACATTCACCGAATCTCTTAAAATGAACTTGAGAATGATCTTTAATTACAAGAGTAGCATTTTTATAGGGGGTTTTATATCCTTTACAGATTTCTCCTTTAAAGTATCTTGTTTCGCCATCATATTCACCAACAGAGGGGTGAACCGCAAAGATGGGGGTTCGAGGCGCTTGCGCCACTTCCTCAGTAGTATCATCAATAATAAAAGTACAATCTTTCCAGTAGCAACTAGTCTTAATATCAGCAACTTGCGGCTTTGAGGTTAGATATTTGGCGCCGGGCCTACCTATGACATACAGATCATATTTATTTGCATACTCATGAGTCGCACGAATCGCATCTGTATCATCATGTTTCCCATCTCCTATCGCGCCATGCTCCTCGTAACTTGTGTGAGGGCATTTTACTAAATCTCTGTATCTATATTGTGCGTGGATATCCATTGCCTTAAAGCCTCCTTCTGTTCGAGTGTTTTTGGCGCGGGAAAGCCGTCGGGCGCCATCTCTATACTAACGTAAATACATTTTAATATATGTTTAAGATAGCTATAACAGCTATCAGGTTTCTGACTTAACATCTGCCCCTCAAGAGCAGAACAGATTAGAACCGCACTACGTTTAGGATCAGGCAAGGCCGCCATAATATCCCCCGCTGTATTGATCCAAACATAATCGGCGTCTATTTTAATTAGGGGGTTCTCTTTTGTTTGGAGGTAGTAATCTTTCCAAGTATCATATTCAACGCCATTCTTCTCGGCATACTCTTTTTCATTAGGGGTGGGGGTATGTAATTGATATAGGGGATCTGTGGATTCGCCAAAGCTCAATAATCCATAAATCCAATTATTATATTTATAAACAATCAAAATACTCGTCCTCCTTCCTGCATAGACGCACCGCAATAGGGACAAAAGTTAGATTTGGCGTCCGCAGGTATTCTCGATTCACACCGAGAACAGACCAGGTCACTACCTGCCTCCCGCCACGTTGCCTCAACTTGAAAGAGCTTTTTGGCAGCATTGAAGCCATCGGCATAGGCGGTTTCGTAATTTGCGGTTACATTAGGATTAGCGGATAAGCCAATTTGAAGACTTTCCTATTGAAGTTTATATATATTCATAAACAATTCTCCTTATACTTTTCTATTTATATTATAACATAAAAAATTTTTTAAGTCAAGTTGGACAAGAGAGGAAAATAGTATAGTACTAAAAATCAATATATAATGGCGAGATCGGGAGAGTTATTATATATATATTATTATATTATATATATTATATATATATTATATATATTATATATTATTATTATATATATTATATATATTATATATTATATATATATTATTATTATATATATTATATATTATATATATATTATATATATTATATATATATTATATATTATATATATATTATTATATATAGGAAAAATTATTCCCTAGTTGCGGAGTTGGGGCGCTTCCAGCTCCATAGCTAAAGCAATGGAGTGGAAGTCGCCAAATAATAGTCAGATACAGACAAAAACAGGAAACCGCCATAACAAAAGAATGGTGTGACAAGGGACAGAGCTCGAAAGCGCCATCTTATTTATTGCTTCTACTGGATAGTAGTAATAGAAGTAGTATTGATTAAGGGAAGGGTTTACAGAGAAGAGAGATAGGTACTACTGGATCAAGAAGGTTGTGAAGAGAGAAGAGAGAAGAGAAGAGAAGAGAGGAGATTGGAAAATGGGGAGAAAACTGTGGGCCACACCTCGCTCTGAATTTTTTTCTTCTTTCTCCGTCTCCGTTTTCCTCTCCTTTTTTACCTTTCTCATCTCTCTCAATCGAATTTATTAATTCTCGGCCTCTATGCGATAATTTTATCGTACGGAGGCCTTTTTTGCGTTTAAATAGGCAAATTTTGCCGTTTCGCTATATCCAAGAGTAGAGAAAAGAAACAGAAAATTGGCGCATTGGCGCTCTGACCATAGTCACACCTGCGATCCGCCAGCTTTTCTCCTCTCTTCTGGATAAAATATACAAAATTTGATAAAAAAATCGTTAATTTTTCTCTATTTTAACGAAATTTTCGTTATTTTAACGAAAATTTATTAAAAAATTTGTATATTTTGACGAAAATAATCAAAATTATCGAGAAAAATGAGATAAATGAAGAAGAAAACGTGAAAAAGGACGAGAAAACGTAAAAATATCCAAATTTTGCCATCTGGATAATAGTAAGATACTTTTGGGAACTGAGGAGAAATAGAAAATGGCGGCGCCAGGTTTGTCCGCCGGCGAGGGGCTTTAGTGAAGTTGGCAAAGCGGGCCTTTTCTTGCGTCCGACCGCGCGGCGATGAAGCCAAGGGGCGAAGAAACGTAATTTTGGGAACGTGGGTGCAAAGGAGCGAGGTCACTTTTGTGAGCGGAAAATTTGCGTATAGAAGAGGAACGGAAAGGTCGGGTTACAATCGAGGCTTAAACAGCCTCGATTGTAACCCGCGAATAGCTATCTTTTTTTTTGCATAAAAAAAATGCCCTTTGGGGCATTTTAATTAAAGAGAGTATGCAACTCTCTTATCCACAGTTGAACGTTTTACCTGCCCATTCTCTGCAAGGGCTTTCATAAGTGGAGCAAGTTTCTGCACAGAAGCAGTGATGCCTGCCTCAGCGAGAGTCGAGGACACGGAAGCGAGAGTCATAGGAGTTTCGCTAAGCACGCCAAGGATAGCAGAGGAAAGGTCAGAGTTCTCAGATGCTCTTTTCTCAGAACGTTTTACGGCTCTACGAGCGTACTGAGTTTCAATAGCCTCAACCTGCTTGTGTGCCCAAGCTGAAACCTCATCAGCGGTGAAATCATCGAAAGCGATAGGGTTGGAAGCGACATAGGACATGAAGGCTTTAAGAGTAAGTTTTGACATAAGATATTCCCTTTCTTGAATTGTAGAAATCAGAAGAGCGAGGACTGTGGGGTTCTCTCCCTTTCTGTATATATATTATAGCAAATTTTTTTAAAAATTGCAAGAGGTTCAATGCAGATTTTTGGGAAAAAAATGCAGTTCTACGTTTTGCACAAATTTGGGCATGATTTTTTGTAAATATTATCTCTTGACAAAATTCGAACCACTCGCGCACGCGAGCGGTTCGCCAAAAAGAAAAAGCCCCAAGGGGCTTTTCTTATTTGAGTATATAAGCGACACGCTTGTCAACAGAGGTTCTCTCGACCTCTCCATCCTCTGCGAGTTCCTTCATCAGAGGAGCAAGCTTCTGAACGGATGCCTCTACGCCAACATTAGCCAGAGCGCCAGACAGAGCGGCAAGTGTCATAGGCTCTGTGCCGAGAGCGCCAAGGACAACGGCTTTGAGTTCAGCCTTTTCATCAGTTCTCTTTGCGGCACGCTTTTCAGCTCTCTTGGCGTACTGCTTGTCAATGTCTTCGACCTGCTTGTTAGCGAAGGCCTTAATGTCATCGACTGAGAAATTATCAGTTGCGAACGGGTGAGAAGCAACGTATGCGAAAAATGCTTTAAGAGTAAGTTTTGTCATAATGGTAAATCCCTTTCTCATATTAATATAATTTTTGTAAAGTGGAGAGGTGTTGCGCTCTCTCATCCTCTTTACATATATATTATACTACTTTTTTTAGAATATTGCAAGTAGTTTTGAAAAGTTTTTTTGGGATTTTGAGCGGTTCTACGTTTTGCACAAATCTCACCATAAAAATTTGTATAGGTTATATATTGACAAACTCGTCGCTTTTGCGGATACGCCAGTATACCGCAAAAGCGGCGCCAAAAGGCAAAACCCCTCGAATCATCGAGGGGCAGAGAGGGTAAGTTTCAATTTGCGGTCGCCTGCTTTGAAAGTGATTTCTCGGGCGACATTGGTTACTACAACATCGTTGTAGCCTTCAGAGGTGAGAACCTCGGCAAGTTTGGCGATAAGGCTTTCCTTGTCCTCGTCTACCTTCCTCTGACGAGTTACAGTCTTGCCATAGGCGTTGACCGCTCTCTGTGCCCTTGTCATAGCCTTGACAACGGCTTTTTCGTCCTCTGACATAGTTGCGTTCAGTTCCTTCATTGACATTTTGTCAACGGCGAGGTCGTCCTGATAAATAGCTTCTGCTTCCTCTTGGGAACAGTGCAACCCTTCCATGATTCTTGTGACTTGTGGATTTATACTCATATGCTTCCCCCTTTCTACGAGAATATTATACCATAGAAAATAAAAAAATACAATAGCATTTTAGGAAAAAAATACGATTCAGCGATTTGCACAAAAAGTTAATCAAATTTTTGTGAGATCTGCCTATTGACAAATTCGAGTCTTTTGCGGAGACGCAAGGAAGCCGCAAAAGACTCGCCAAAAAGAAAAAAGCCCAAAAGGGCTTTTTTTAGCGAGAGTAGGCAACTCTCTTATCCTTGCCGACAGTTCTTGTCAGAGAACCATTGTCAGCCATTGCCTTGAGGATAGGCGACAGCTTCTGAACGGAATAGTCACCACCGAGGTTTGTGGCGATGTTGGCGATAGTCATAGGCTCTGTACCTACTACGCCGAGAATAGCCTTTTCAATGGTGGCGTTCTCGTCTGCTTTCTTTTCAGAACGCTTTGCTGAACGCTTTGCGTACTGCTCAACGATTGCGTTAAGCTTTGTTTTTGCGAAGTCCGCAATCTCATCAGCCGTGTACTCTGTATCCTTGATGGTCATAGCGATAGGGGAAGCGATGAGAGCTTCGTAGAAAGCCTTTTCAGAAAATTTGTAGTTTGTCATAGTGTAAATCCCTTTCTCATAAAAAATTTTTTTTGTAGTGAGGTTTGAGGTTTCTTTCTCTCTCCTCTTTACGTATATATTATATCATATTATTTTTATTTTTGCAAGAGGTTTTTTCAACTTTTTGGGATTATTTTTTGAGTTCTACGTTTTGCACAAATCAGATCTAAAATTTTTGTATGGTTTGCCTATTGACATTTCGTGGCACTGGCGTTCGCCAGCGTCACGCCAAAAAGGGCCTTTCAGCCCTTTTTACCAATCTTTTATTAAGTCGCTGGGTCTTGATTTTCTGACTCTTGATTTCTTTTCCTTTGGCGCTGTGGGGGTTTTACCCCACAGTTCGCCGTTGATTTCGGGTATTCGCTCAAAGCAGAACCGCATTATTTCTTTCTCGATAAGCACATCAGCCAAGCCTTTATGCTCTTCGATGAAGTCATTGTTTGAAGTGATAAATCTGTAAATGATTTCAGCGGTAAAGCGAGGTATATTTCTTGAGGTTTTATAATTGTAATAGTCGCAGAAGTCGAGATAATGAGTATCTTCTTTTAATACCTGTCTTGCCATTTTTAAGGTGTCCCAAAATTCTACACCATAGGGGAAGAAGTACCTATATTTTGAAGAAGTTCTGTATCTTTGAGTGAGGTTGAGTGAACGATAGTCAAACCGCATATTGTGAGCGAAAATTCTTTTTACATTGTACTTTTTGCAGACAGAAGCAAGAAGCTTTTTCGCTTCAAACCATGAGCAGAGGGTTCTTTGTCCTGCCTTGATTTCTTCCCAATAGGAAGGGAGTTTCTGTGCGTAATATGCCGAATCCATAAGCTTTTCATCTGTGATAACTTCACGAATTGCGAGCGAGTGAGTTTCGTAAACATTGCCGTCAATGTCAACGACAGCAAAACCGAGGTCATAAACGATAGGGTCATCAATTGAATTAGTTGTTTCTGTATCAAGTACAATATAATATTTCATAGGTGAGTTCCTTTCTCTCTTTTACTGATGATATTATACCACGAAGGGAAAGCATTGTCAACACCTTTTTTAAAAAATTTTAGGATTTTTTTACTTTTGGTGAAATGTACAAAAATCGCGATGGAAATTTAGTGAATTTATACAAAAGAAAAATTCGAAGCTCCCCTAAGACATTGACATGTCGTGGGAGCTTCGCTCAAAAGAAAAATGAAGATTGTTAATCCCCATTTTCTGTATCAAAAATACAACCTTCTTCATCTACCCAAATAAAATGGTCTTCATCGGGTTCAAAGAACATGCCAGCATCATCACACTCTAATACAGGGTCATCGCCATCATCAACCATTGAGCAAAACCCGTTTTCTTTCCAGTAAGGACAATCCCAAGCATCTATGGGACAGAAAAATTCTTTTTTTCTCATATTTTTATCTCCTCTTTTTTAATAAACTAGTTTGGCGTCTGGAAGAGGTATTACCTGTTCATCATAAGGAATACATACAAAATCAGCAGATTCAAGATGTATTGCGTTACAGTCTTCTTTATAGATGGATATATGTACTTCATCTATTGCCATATAAATTTCATTATTGTATTCAAAGACTTCCCCAACTTCAATTTCTTTGAATGCTGTAAATGTTATATTGCTCTGTTTTTCTGTTTTCATTTTTTTTCTTTCCTTTCCTTTTTTGTACCTTTATTATATCATAATAATTAAATTTTGTCAATACTTTAAATTGTAAATAATTTGTTAACGCCCGGGCAAAACCTCCCTTTTGTCAAGGGAGATTCTTGATTATTTCTATTATTTCTTTTGCGTGATGGGCTTCACCCGTCCATGCGTTTAAGTGGCGTTCCTCATCATCAAAGAGAATATCATTACCTGCGTTTACATTATTCTTTGTATATTCATAAGGTACAAACTTTACCTTGTCAAACTTTACTGTGGCGAGGTGGCGAGCCAGCCAACCAATCTTTGCCTTGATAACCTTTTCATCATAATCCTTTGTGGCGTTCTTTGCTAAGGCGGTGACAATACCTATCTTGTAGCCATGTCTTTGCTTGTTATTTAAAAGTCTTGCAAGTGTCGCCATACGAACCAACGGGCGAGCCTCGGCATAAGGTGTTTCATCATTATTTTGTAACTTTTCAAGCCAATTAGGAACCGCATACAGATTAGCGATTGTTCCGTCCATATCTAACCAAATTGTTCTCATCGTGTATTCCTCTCTTTCTATTATGATTATATCATAAGTCTGTTAATATGTCAATAGATTTTAGGAAAAAATTAAAAATATTTTTTATCTTCTCTACTGGATTATGAAATTTTATACATTTCATTGAATAAAAATTCGCGGCTCATTCGTATGCGTAATATAATCGAATGAGCCGCGCCAAAAAGAAAGAGAGGGGGCTTTTAGCCCTCTCTCGTTATACTATCAAGATACTCTTTTAATTTTTCGATAAGCTTTTCATCTGGAATATAGAACCCATCATTACCCCACCAAGCTTGAAAATTACAAATCAATTGCATGAACCGAAGTTCAGGAGCCTTCTGCTCCCATAAATGAACGAAGTTTTCTATAAAATCTTTTCTTTCTTTATTAGTCATTTAATAATCACCTCCGCCACTTGAATACATTTCATCTATATTATCATAGATTATTTCACAATATCGCCCGAGGTCTTCATCGCAAAGGTTTTCAGAACCGATATATCTTCCATTGAGAAGTCTTACTACCCCGCCATGCCCGTTTCTATCACAGACCTTCATATACATAAAAGCAGATTTAGGGAAGCAGATAATAGACCCATCTTTTACACTTGCCACAGGAGTTTCATATTCCATCATTTTTCCTTACCTCTCTTTCTGTACTTTTATTATATCATAAAGATAATATTTTGTCAATACCCTAAATTGTAAATAAATTATGAACATTGGCCCGGGTGCGCCCCTTGCGGGGGGCATTTTATTTTTTTAATAACCTAAATCTAATTTGGCTTGCAGACAAAGCGTTACTTCTTCACCATAAGAAAAATATCTAATTTCAGTAGTTTTAAGATTTATTGCGTTGAGAGTGTCATCGTCATCTGACGCTATTTCATTTATTTTCATATAAATCTCTCCATAGCATTCAAAAACTTCTCCCTCGTTAATATCACCAAACTCTTTATACTTTATATTGGTCTGTCTAACTATTTTCATTTTTTTTATTCCTTTCTTTCTTTGTGACTATATTATATCATATATTTATTAAAATGTCAATACCTTAAATTGTAAACAATTTATGAACGCTTGAGTATTGATTTAATCAGAATCATTTATTTTATCTTCTTCACAAAATGTTCAGCCGTCTTTTTTATTGAGATAGAGTGAACATCATAGTCTAAAATTGAAAATTCTCTTAAAGCGTTTATAATGTTTTCCACGCTTTCAGAATCCAAATCATCGGGGTTAGGATATAATTCTAATGCATCTACATAAAAAGTAATTTTTTTAATACGATTTTGTGGGTTTTTCATTTTCATTACCTCTCTTTCTTACAGATACATTATATCATAATGAATTGATTTTGTCAATACCTTAAATTGTAAACAATTTATGAACGGCGCCCGGACGCTTCAGCACTTTAGCGAGCTGAAGCGAAAATCGTGAGTAGGTAAACTTTCCTGCTCAATAATATAATTGTCTTTGTCGCCATTGAAATCAATAACGCCTGTAACAGTATAAAAACCTGCAAAGTTTTCTGTAAGAATTTCTGCATCTGGGTTGCATTTTTCTAATTCTTTAATAAAATCTTTAATCTTCATTTTTATTACTCCTCTTCGATACTGTTTTTTTCAAAGAATGGGGTTCCTATGATACTTCCGTGCCAATCATAAAAACTTTTATCTTTTAAATCTCCAACCCAATTCCAAAAAATTTCATTTGCTTCGTGGAGATTTTTTGCTCTGATATTAACAGACCCCGTAAAGTCAAGTGTAAAATCTTTTGTTTTTCTCATTTCTTTTACAAGGTTTATACATGCTTTTTCTTCTTCTTCTGTTAAAAGTAATCCTTTAATTTCTGACATTTTTTTATTCTCCCTTCTCTTTGTGATTATATTATACCATGCTTTGAAATATTTGTCAAGCATTTTCTTCATTTTTTTCAAAAAAATATTCTTTGAGTTTTTGCTTTGTCGCATACTCACTCACAAAAAACTTATGCTTGTGGTTTTCCTCACACCACGGACAACCGCCATGATTACGACAAGTTTTATTAAAACTTTTACTTCCGTAATAGGCTTTTCTATGTTCTTTGCCATGCTCGATTGCTTTTCTCAAACTCATTTTGTTTACCTTTCTCTTTTCTTTACGACTATATTATATCATATTATTGCTAAAATGTCAATAGGTTTTTTGAAAAAAAGAGTTAGTCAAGGCTAACTCAATCCGGGCGACTAAAGCGCAAAGCGCTTTAGTAGCAGAAATTTATTAACGAAAGCTCGGGTTTCCAATCAATAAATTTCCAAAGGTCATGTTCATCAAAAAAATGTTTAAAATTGATTAAATCTTCATCATCATCAGAAGGAGTAAAAGAGGCAAAAGCAATGGATATAACATTAGCTTCACTTTCAGATAAATCAGACATAATGCCAATAAAGTATTTATCACCCGTCCAGCTATCAACACAGCGAGAATAGTTATCCATTAGTTCATCACATTCATCATTTGTCAATACTTCTTGAATTTCCTGCATTTTATCAGCAGAGACAATAATTCCGTAACAAAGAGACATTTTGTGTTCAATCATTTTTGTATTTCCTTTCTTTCTTTGTGACTACATTATACCATACTTTAAAATATTTGTCAATACTTTTTAAAAAATTTTTTTTAATATTTTGAGTTAGTCAATGCTAACTTTGACCGGGCCAAAAAGGCGGTGGCCCGCCTTTAAGACCGAGGAGCAGAGAGGACAATTTTGAATTTTCTTGAATTAAATTCAATTTCAATTTCTCTTTGAGTATTTGTAATTGTAACCTTGTCGCACATTTCGCCAAGGGTTTCAGCGATTTTATTTATCAAAGTAGTTTTATCATCGTCAATTTTTCTTTCACGGGTGACAGTTCTTCCATAAGCATTGACAGCTCTTTGGGTTCTTGACATTGCTGAAACAATTTTCTTTTCTTCTTCGCTCATTGTCGCATTAAGTTCTTTCATAGTCATTTTATCAACTTGTTTATCGTACTCAACACAGTCTTCCGCTTCTTCCCTTGATATATCCAAGAGAGTCATCAGTTTTTTTATTTGGGTTTCATCTTTTGCGGTAAGCACTTTATCTCCCCCCTTTCTGACTACATTATACCACATGCCCTTGAATAAGTCAAGGGGGTTTTTAAAAATTCTTTCAAGTATTTGAGTTAGCCGAGGCTAACTTCGCCCGGGCCAAAAATCGCCTAGAAGGCGATTAAACCATAGTAGGCGAGTAAAAAATATGTATTTAAAACTATATTTGCAAGGTGCATAATCGTTCCATTTATTCTTCTGTCGATTGCTAAATCTTTAATCAGACCAAGAACGGCAACCGCCAAACCAAACCAAGCGATACTTAATCCAAAGCACATTATAAGGGCTACGTTTATTATAGTGATTACGGCACGAAGGTCGTTCCATTCGAAAGAATATTTTGTATTGATATTAAAGAAGTTTTTCATATTTGTTCTCTCCCTCTCTCTTTGTGACTATATTATACCATAAAAATAGGGGTCTGTCAATACTTTAATTGTAAACAATTTATGAATAAAGGGCCGTGTCTGAATCCTCGTCCTCTGCTATCGTGACGATACAATATATCTCTTTAGTTCGTGCTAAAATAACCTGAGCAGAATCTAATTGAAATTCGTCAATTTTTTCCGCACAATATCCCATGATTTCATTTACTGGGGCAAGCATAGGAGGAGATATTAAAACTATTTGCCCATCTTTATAACCCATAACAATAAAGGTATCTATAAAAATAAAATTAAAATCTAACATTTTAAATTCCCCCTTTATAAAAATATTATATCATAAAAAATAAAAAAAGTCAATAGTTTTGGGAAAATTAAGGGGTGGCGCCAGTCATATAAAAATTGAAATGAATTTTTATGCACTTCTACTGGATAAAAATTCGGCTGGCTCAGGTTGTTTGGCGCAACCGTGAGCCGGCCGCCAAAAAAGAAGAGCCAAGTTTTTTGCTTGGCTCTTTATCCTAATCCGCGTAGAGAGGGACGCGGTGTTTATTAGCGATTTTATCCATTTTTTCCCTTTTGGTTGGGGTCTTGCGAGTGTAGTATCCATTCCATAGAGGGCGATTTTTTTGTTCTTGTTTACGTTTATTCTTTTCTAACATTTTTAAGCCTCCAAAAGTCTATTGAAGATTTTACAAAGGGTCTTGTGATTTTCGATGTAGTTTATTGCCCATTCGGTTGCAATCCATTCACTTTTTAGGTCGTGATAGGCTTCTTGCCATTCACTTCTTGAAATCTGTCCTTTTTTGTAAAGGCATTTATACATAATACGGAGAGCCGTATCTCTTTTGCGGTCTATACCACCATAGGTGAAACGATGTCCTATTTCATGAAGAATAGTCCAAATGGTCAAGCCCATTTTGTTATTATAGTGGTGGGAAGTTTTAAGGTGTGACATAAATCCATCGTCATCTTGGTCAAGGTCAACGTAGATAACATCATTATTATAATCATAATGACAGCCATCACAGCTGTAACGAATTTTTGTTTTTGGGGTTATCATTTTTATTAAAATCCATATAGCGAACATATTCAGTACCTCTCTTTTCTTTGTACCTTATTATAACATATATTTTAATATATGTCAATAGGCTGGAGCAAAAAATTTTATTTTTTTGGGATTTTTTTCGAGTCAGGTTATTTGTAAAATAAAATGTAAATTTTTTGTAAACAAAAAATGAATCTAAAAACGTCGTTTTGGCGATTTTTGCCTGGGGTAAAAATTCCGCCAAAACGACGCCCGCCCAAAGACCGCCTAGGCAAGGCGGTCGAGCGTATATTCTGTTGCGAAAGTTGCTTTTTCAAATTTGATTTGGTAATGAGTGCCGTTGACTACTATGTCGCCCGCTTTGGTAAATGGTACATTGTCTTTTATCCACCGCTGTCCAAAATATTCAGTCACAAATTTTTCAAAAATTTCGCCGTTGTTGTATTTGCTATTTGCGACTATTTCATTAAAATATTTTTCAGAACAAAGGCAAGTTGCGTTATTCAGCATTGCTATTTTAATGCTTTTATTAGGTTTATAACGTAGTGCGTAACCATATCCACGGCTTGCTTTGTCAAGAGTGCAGACAAACGGCAAAAAATTGTCGTTTTGAACGCTCATATATATATTACCCTTATAACGAAAACCAAAGATGTAAAGACGGGCAAACGATAAGCGTATATATTGATTTATCATTTTTGTGAATAGTGCAAAGTTTTCCATATTTTGTATCCCCTCTCTTGATTGTACCTAATTATACCATACCTATATTTTTTTGTCAATAGTTTTTTGAAAAAAATATAAAAAAATTTTTTTAAATGTTTTGTAAATGAAATATGAATAGAATATGAACAAAAAAACCGGAACTTTTTGTTCATAAATTATTTACAAAATGTTCATAAAATGTTTACATTTTGGGAAAATGAACAAATTATGAACAATTCATAAAAAATTTGTAAATTTTTTGTGAACAAATTGTTAACAAAAATCCGCGGTTCAGGCGTAAGGAATAGCAAATTCAAAAGGCGCCTGAACCGCGAGCAAAAAGAAAGAGGCCAAGTATCAAACTTGGCCTTGAAAGAGAGAATGGCTTTTACCATATCATTGGTAAATGCTCTTTATGAAGAAGTTTCCTCCTTCATCGTGTCTATATTATATCATAAAAGCATATTTTTGTCAAGGGGTAAAATTGTAAATAAAATATGAACAATATTAGAGGTCTAAAAATTCTTTCATATAGGGTAATTTTAATATTACATCACAAAAGGTATGCCACTCTGTGAGTTTATGGTCTTTTCTTTGCTTATACATGCTCATTAAGATTTCATAATTGCCTGTCCATGTTCTTTTTTGAAGCCAAGCTTCAGGCAACCACCGCACAAGCTCTTTCCAATATCCTATATCTTTTGTTTCAATAGCTTTAAGGCGTAGACTTTCAAGAAAGTCTAAAAAAATTTGAATCGTAGGTTTATCTCCAACAGTAAAGGAAGATAATATATCCATATTTAAATCATCTGTTTCAAAACTGTCAGCGAGTTTAATAGGGTATTTTAACAGCGTGTGCATAGTAGAACATGAATTGGCGGTTGTGCCTACTTTGTAGGTGTCAAACTCTTTCCACCAATACAATGAAGCAGTTATATCCATAGATACAAAAATTTGCCGCAGAAATTTCCGGTGTTCTGTTCCCGCTGAAATTAGCCGTTTCGCCAAGTTAAAATCATTATCACCGAGTATTATTTTATCATTAAAGGTACTATCATTTTTTGCCCAAGAATTAAGCGGATTCCGCATGCCTCTTATAGCATTTTCAAAGTTATATACACTTATATTTTCTATCTTCATTTGGATAACCTCCATAATTTTCTATATATATTATATCATATTTTTTCTCATAAATCAAAAAAGAGCCTTTTCGGCTCTTTTTATTTTTTATTTGCTCTGTATTCAGCAAGTTTCTTTTTTATTTCCTCGAGATTAGCTTTTTCTTCTTCGGCTAACGCAAGATATTTTTCTATTCTCTCTTCAGTATGTTTCATATCGCTTACAATAGCCCATTCTTCTTTACACATTCCATGCTCCGCCCAGCACAGTTCAGCTTCAAGCTTTTCTATTTTTTCCCAACATTCATCATGAAGTTTTTCATTTTCATAATATCCGTTTTCTATGAGCCACTGTTCTTTGTCGTTTTCTTCTCTTTCTCTATCTTCATCATTTTTATATACATAGTAGAAAGGTCGAGCACCCATGCCAGCGTATGGGTCGTCTTCTCTTCCAACGGCGTATTTGCCCTCAAAGAGTTTCTTTGCTTTGCAGAAGAGGTTAAGGTTTTCTTCATACGCTTTTTTCGCTGTTTTACGAAGTGTTTTGATTTCGGTTTTGTATTCTGCTACTGTTTTCATTTTTTTAATCTCTCTTTCTTTCTTTTGTATTTTTATTATATCATAGTTTTTTGTAAATGTCAGGAGTTTTTATTTTTTTATTTCTCCGATAAAATCAATTAAAAGAATTACAGGAATTGCAGGAAGTATTATCAATATAGTATCCCATTTTTTTGCCCAAATGCTCCAACCGCCTTTGTTTTCACGTACATAAAAAAAGATACCAAGTAGAATCCATGCAATAACGAAACCAATAATAAACATCAACATTTTTTATATCCTCTCTTTCTTTTGTAACAATATTATATCATAATATAAGTAATTTGTCAATAGATAAAATTGTAAATAAATTATGAACAATTTTGGGATAATTTATGAACGAAATTTGTGTTGAATTTGTGTCAAAAATTTTTGGCAATAACTGAAGATTTAAAAATTCGAGGTTTTGCCAGCAAATTAAAAAGCCGGCAAAACCTCGCCAAAAAGAGAGGAGCGAGATTTCTCTCGCTCCTTCGCCATGTCTTTAGTTATTGTCGTCTTCTTCTTCTTCTGAATTTTTATAGTAGATAGTAAGCATTGGGGGTTTCGTTCCTGAAGTGGTTTTCACTCTGAGGTCATAGGAGGTTTCAAGACATATTTCGAATATTTCTTCGTCTTCATATCCTTTGATAAAGTCAAGAGCCTCTTTTTTATTAAAAAGGTGATATTTTCCTTCTGCTCCTCCGCTAGGCAGTCTAACCTCTAAAAGTATTTCGTTGTAAAATTTGTAGTACATTTTAATTGTGTCGATAAGTTTCATTTTTAATATCCTCTCTCTCTTTGTGTCTATATTATATCATAGATTTGTTTAATTGTCAATAGTTTTTTAAAATTTTTTTATTTTTTATTTGCTCTATATTCGGCAAGTTCTTTTTTTGCTTTTTCAAGGTTATTTTTTTCTTTTTCTACTTTTTTCAAGGCTCTGTTTATACATTCTTCGGCATATTCAACTGCATCAACGAGTTTTCTCTCTTCTTGACACATTCCATATTTTGCCCAACATAAATCTTCTTCTAATTTGTCAATTTTTTTGAGACAGTCTTTAGAATACTGTTCAAGTTTATAATATCCTTTTTCTATAAGCCAATGTTCTTTTTCTTTTGCTTCTTCTATTCCTTTTCCTTCAGGATAAACAAAGCAAGCTGTTGTTTCTCCCATACCATAAAATGGATTACGTTCTTTTCCTATTGCATATTTTCCATCAAAAAGCTCTTTTGCCTTATTTCTCAAGTCAAAGGTTTCTTTATTTGTCTTTCTTACTTCTTCTAAAAGGTATTCAATTTCTGTTGTGAGTTCTTCTAATGTTTTCATTTTTTATATCCTCTCTTTCTTTGTGTCTATATTATACCATGAATATATCCGGTTGTCAATAGTTTTTTAAAAAAAATTTTTAAAAATTTTTAGGATTTTTTTACGGCTGGGTAATAATGCGTAATTTTTTAAAAAATTTTGTATAATTTCATAGCTTTAAAAATTCGGGTTTTTGGCGAATTAATAAAAAAGTCGCCAAAAACCCGCCCAAAAGGGCGAGCCTTGGCGGCTCGGGTTTTAGATGTCGTAGGAAGCGTAGTCAAGCTTGATATAATAGCCGTCAAAGAAATATTCGTCGTAGAAATCTTTGATAGCCTTGATAGTGGCTTGTGCTTCTAAAGTCTTGAGCAATTCGTCTACAAGTTCGGGATTGGTATATTCCCTATCAATTTCCTCCCAGTTTTCGTCAAAACCTCCAAAATCTTCAAGGGTTACACGATAAAGTTTGCCGTTTTTGTCTTTTTTCTCATATTCAATTACGAGAATATCACCACAGTTTTCAAGTTCTTTCAGCATTTCAAGTATTGTCATTTTTTTTTACCTCTCTTTCTTTTGTGATTATATTATACCATAGGTTTATTTAATTGTCAATAGTTTTTTAAAAAATTTTTTTATTTTTTTTTATTTTTTATAAATAAAAAAGAGTCTTTTGACTCTTTTTTATTATAGTTTAGAACCAACACCACTCATTGAAAAGTAGTTTTTCGTGGGTATATAGTCTGTTTGGGTCACCATACTTTGCAATAAGTTCTATCGCTTTTTCCTCCGTATCACAGACAGCGACAACTATTTCTTTGTCTGTCCTATAATTCTCATAAACTACGTAAACGATTTTTTCCATTTTTTTTACCCTCTCTTTCTTTTGTGACTATATTATAACATACATTTATCCGGTTGTCAATACTTTTTTGAAAAATTTTTTGATTTTTTTTATTTTTCAGTGAAGCATTTTTGCGTTTCTTGCTTCACCTCTCCACGCTTCAAGGTTTTGCATTTCGTCGTCGTACAGAATATCATTTTCATTTTCCATAAATCTATATTTTGGCGTTCCATACTTTACGCAATGAATTTTGTAAAATCTTGTGTTTGGAAGATTTTTTTCAAGCCATTCAATTTTTGCTTTTCTTACTCTTTTGTTATATTCTTTTGTTGCATTTTTTGGTGTCCATGTGATTATGCCGATATTATGATTTTTTGCAATCCTTTCGAGAGTCTTTTCTTCGACCATCAATTCAGCATTTTCAAACGGCGTGGTATTTTCATTTTTTATATTTTCAAGCCAATCAATTTGACCATATAGGTTTGCTATCGTTCCGTCCATATCTAACCATATTATTTTTTTCATTTCCTTGACCCCTCTCTTATTTTCTACCTTATTATAACATGTGATATTCTATTTGTCAATATATTTTGTTATATTTTTAATTTTGTTTACAAATTGTTTACAATTTATTTTTGTTCATAAAATATTTACATTTTATTCACAAAAAGTTTACATTTTGGGAAAGTTGCACAAATTGTGAACAATTTGTAAATAAATTGTAAATTTTTTTGTTAATAGGGTGTTAGAAAAATGCGGTGCCCTTGCTTATGAACAAGTCATCGCAAGGGCACCGCCAAATTGTAAACTTTTTGTGAATAAAATGTAAATAAATTATGAACAAAAATTATGAACAAATTGTAAACAAATTATGAATAAACTATGAACAAAAAAATGTGAACAAATTGTAAATTTTCTATAAACAAAAAAACTGGGGTTATTCCCCCAGTTTTCTTAATTCTTCTTCGGCATCTGCTATTATCTTTTTCAGTCTTTTGATTTCGCCTTTACGCCATTTATCAACTCTATATTCTTCAAGTGTCATGCCAAGTTCTTCGGCTTTTTTCTGTTCTGTTGCTTTTCTCTTTGCAGCTGCATCTGCTCTCTTTTTTGCTTCATTAGCTATTTCTTCGTTTTCGGCTCTACGTTCTTCTTCAAGTTCCTCAAGCGTTTTTACATCTTTTTTGCCTATAACGTATCCGTATTTTCTCTCTGCTATTTTTATTGCATCTCCTGCATTATCTGCCATGATGTTTACTGTTGCGCTTGTGTATTTGTCGCCATCCATCATATAATTTCCAAGACCTGCTGTTATTACTGTTACTCTGTAAATTTTCATTTTTGTTTTCCTCTCTCTCTTTTTTTCTGTATATATTATATCATGCTTTTGGATTTTTGTCAATAGGTTTTTGAAATTTATTTTGAATAAATTTCAATTGCCTCTCCATGATAATTGCCGTTGATATTTTCAACTTTCTTCATTTCACAGTAAGTGAAATTTGTCTTTACTTCTTCGAAGCAATTTCTTGCTTCTTCTTCATTTGTAAAAGTCTTTTCAAATTTATAAGCAGTTACAATATATTTCATTTTTTTGTTTTCCTCTCTCTCTCTTTTTCTGTATTTATTATATCATAAGGGGCTGAGGTTGTCAACCCCTTTTTGATATTTTTTTTATTTTTTTTTTAATCTTCTGTGGTAATTCCCTTGTAGTTTTTGAAACCATTTTTTATAATTTCTAATTGCTCAAGCGAAAGTCTATTTGCAAAGCTTTGTGTGCTTTCTCCGAAAAGGTGATAACCATGATTTACAAGCCATTCTACGATTTTAATTTTTTCTTCCATTTTTTTATATCCTCTCTTTCTTTGTGACTATATTATACACCAATCCGGTTTATTTGTCAATAGTTTTTTTAAAAAATTTTTTTATTTTTTTTTATATTTTTTAATGTTTACAATTTATTCATAATTAAATTTTGTTCATATTTTGTTCATAATTTATTCATAAAAAATTTACAATTTCGGGAAATATGAACAAATGTAAATAATTTATGAACAAATTGTAAATTTTTTGTGAACAAAATGTTAACAAAAACTCGGCGCCCTTGCATTGAAATAGGTAATCGCAAGGGCGCCGCCCGAGCCTAAATTGTAAATTTTTTATGAACAAATTGTAAACAAATTATGAACAAAAATTATGAACAAATTATGAATAAATTATAAATAATTTATGAATAGAATTGTAAATTTTTCGTGAACAAAAAAGAGCCTTTTGGCTCTTTTTTATTCTACTACGCAGTACCAGTCTGCGAGCATTTTTACGGTTACGCCGAGGGCTTTTGCAAAAGGAGTTACTTTTTCTCGAAGGGTTTTTGCTTCAGGAGTGCCGAATCCGTAGCAAACATATTGGCTTACTGCTTCAACTATGTCATTAAATACATCATCATCAAGGTCTGCGACCAAGGCTTCAACAGCTTCATAATTGGCTTGTTCTTTTACGGTAGGAGTACGAAATCCGAAGTAATTAGTAGTCATTGTTTTTTTCTCTCTTTCTTTTGTGCCTTTATTATATCATATTTGTTTTGATTTGTCAATAGTTTTTAAAAAATTTTTTTTATTTTTTTTATCTTTTTTCTTTGAAAGATTTTGTTTGAGTTTCTTTGTTTGTTTGCTCTCTCTCTTTCTGTATATATTATACATCATACCGGAATTTTTGTCAATAGGTTTTTGAAAAAATTTTTTATTTTTTTTCAGTGTTTACAATTTGTTCATAATTAGATCTGTTAGTATTCTGTTTGTGATTTACTTATAAAGTAAAATAAAGTTTTTTTACCAAAAGACTTTATTTATTTTATAAAATGCTTTTTCTTTTTATTTATGTTTTCTTTATAATTATATTATATTAAAGTTTTATTGTTTAGTTAAATAGTTTTATAAAAAACTTTTTATTCTTTTATTGTTTGTTATTATATTATTTATTATTTGTTTGTTTATTCTTTTTTTATTCTTCCTTTATTCTTTTTTTATTCTTTTATTGTTTATTATCTCTTTATTTATATATAGTGTTGTTTTACTCTGTTACTTATTTATCGTATAATAATATAATTATAATTATAGTATTATATATCATATAAAATATATAAAATAAAAAAAGAGTTTTTTAAACTCTTTTTTATTTTATTTTGTTAGTAAAATATTTTTGGTTCTATTGCTATTCCCTTCCATCTCTTGAGATTTTCTATTTCATCATCTATCAAAATATCGTCTTTTGTATCTCTGTAATACCACTTATTTGTACCATACTTTATACAATGAATAGTGTCAAAGTTAATGTTTGGATAATTTTTTCTCAACCACTCAACCTTTGCTTTTCTAACTTCTCTGCAATACTCTCTTGTTGCGTTTTTTGGTGTCCATGTGATGATACCTAATATAAATCCTTCTTCTTCAAGGTCTTTTAGTATCTCTTCCTTAATAATGACTTTAGCATTTTGAAAAGGTTTTGTATCCTTCCTTTGAATATCTTCTAACCAATCTTTTTCGTTGTAAAGGTCTGCGATTGTGCCGTCCATGTCAAACCATATTCTTGTCATTGTCGTGCTCTCTCTTTCTCTCTTTCTGTATACATTATACATCAAAGATGTATAATTGTCAATAGGTTTTTAAAAATTTTTTTTATTTTTTTAAAGTTTACAATTTGTTCATAATTAAAGAAGTAGTTTCGGAACTTATAAATTATTCACAATTTGTTCATAATTTTAGGATTGGAAATTGTTAACAAAAAGTTTACAATTCGTTCATAAAAAATTTACAATTTGTTCATAATCTTAAACTCGAGTGTCTGGCGTGATTCCTATTTAACCGCCAGACACTCGGGGAAAGGTATTCTTACAAAGATGAGAATATTCATGATGGTGATCCAGAAGAAGAAGAATTGCAAGATAGGATTGCGGACAGACCTACTCAGCGCCACACAAAGATTTATTGTTTTCTCTTCTACTGGACTGAAGAAAAAGAAGGTCAGTATTTTATATGGCTCAGGGTTCTGGGATTGAAGATATATTTTTCTGGCCGGTATTTTTAGAGGATGGTTTTTTTATTTTGGTTTGATTATATAATTACGGGGGGATATATATTGGGAGAAATTTTCGAAAGCATTTCGATTTAATAAAAACTGGGACTTTTCCCGACCAAATCTTTTTTTTCATTTCGCCTCTCGATTCCTTATTCTACCCCTCGAAAAAATTTGACAAGAACAAAATTTTTTGTTACAATTAAGGTAGTGAAATACAGTAAGGAGGAGCTATTGAATGAAACTTGACTATAGCTTAACTTCTCCACAAGACAGAGTAGACCTCGTAAACAAAATTTTAGAGGAAACGCCAGAACCCTCAGAAGCCTATCTTGAAACTCTGGCCAACTACCTAATCATGTGTATGGAGAAACAAGAGAAAAAGGAGAGGAAAGTTTTGACCGAGAACAGGATGGTTACTGTTAAAGGTCATGAAATTTCCTACGAAGGACTTGTTTCCCAATTAGAAAATGGCGAAGACGGAATTTATAATATGATTAGTGAGAATAAAAAGAATGAATTATTTAAACCAAAGATTGAAATTACATAGAAAGATTTAAATGAGATACCACTTTTAAAATAGTTAAGAGATACCATTAATTTTTGGGAAGAAAAGTTAAAAGTTACTGAAGGCAAAGACGCATATACTATTAAGAAAATGTTAATTGAAATGCGGCGAGACTAGTTCTTGATTAAAAATGCCTACAGAGTGCCGGTTGGGATAAAAAAGACTATGACCGGAGGAGGAGTGGGGATTCCACTTAATGATGAGACGTGTGAATTAGATAGTGAAAAATAGCCTATTGTTAAAGGATTTAGTTTGATGAATCCAAAGATTGTTTCGCAATTGCTTTGTTACTATTCTAAGCTGAAAGAGGATAGCTATGAAAAATTGGATAATGATTTAAAATGGGTTATGGAAGATCTGGATGCATTGACAGATAGAGCCTTGGGAGAATATCCTGTTTATATGTTTATTTTGGAAAAGAAAATTGACGGATGGCAGAATCAGGATATTAAAATTGGGATTTAGGAAAATTTTGGCATTGTTCATACTGTGGAGTATATTAGTACCCTTTGGCGGAACAAGATCCCGAATTTGATTGCGGACAAGGCTTAGGAAGAATTTTTAGAATATTGGTATACAGAAGTTGAGAAGGGGAAATATAAAAGATGTAGTAAATGTGGGCAAATTAAATTAGCTAATAAAAGATATTTTTCTAAGAATGCAAGCAGCAAAGATGGATTTTATTCGATTTGTAAAGCTTGCAGAAATAAGAAAAAAGATAAGGGAGGGAGATAAGATATGGCGTTAAATCCTGAAATAACTTATTTTTGTGAAAAATGTTAGAGAAGTAAAAAAGGAACAGAATTTTACGGATCTAAAAATTTGGAAAAATATCCAGATGATGGGTGTATGCATCTTTGTAAGGATTGTATGACGATGCACGTTGATAACTGGGATCCTGAGACGTTTTTATGGATCTTGCAAGAGGCAGATGTGCCGTGGATACCTGATGAATGGAATGGACTTTTGGCGAAGTTCGCTAAAGATCCTAAAAAGATGACTGGGAAGAGTATTATTGGCAGATACTTGGCGAAGATGCAGTTAAAATAGTATAGGGATTTTAGATGGAAAGATACAAAATTCCTATAGGATATGTAGAATAATAAAATTGAATAGACTATGAAGAGGTAGGGGTACGATGCGGCCTAGATTGCGAGTGTCATATAGACAGCTAGCTATGACGTTAATCCGGAATAGATAAGACCGGAGTTAAATGACTAGACGTTGAAGTAGGAGATTGAGAACCTGCGGTCGACAGCTATGGCAGAGACACAAGCAAGCGCTGACGCCGGCAGAGAGACCTACGAAGAGAAAAACACAGAATTATTTGGCCCTTCTCTCACCGCAGATGAGTTAGGATTGACTGAAGAAGATATAATGTATTTAAGATTAAAATGGGGTAAGAGCTATAAGCCAGAAGAGTGGGTTAAGCTTGAATAGCTTTATACACAGATGGTGGAAAGTTATGACGTAACTGCGGCCGGCCATAAAGATATTTTAATTTTAGTTTGCAAGACTTCTTTGAAATCCAACTAGCTACTGGATTTAGGTGATATTGAAGGTGCCTAGAAAAGTGTTAGAATGTATGATGCCTTGATGAAATCTGGCAAATTCACTGCGGCTTAGATTAAAGGTGAGAGCGGCGAGTTCGTGGATTCTGTTGGCGAATTGGTGGCGTTGTGCGAACGTGAAGGGTTCATACCACGATATTACATCGATCAACCCAACGACCACGCCGACGAAGTTTTAATGGATACTAAAAATTATTTACATGATCTTGTTGTCGATGAAATGAATTTAGGTAACTTAATTGAAAATGCGGTTCGCCAGATGTCAGAAGAAGAGAGTAAGGCAGAAGATACCATGATCGAGGATGATGAAAACTTGACCTTTGAGAATGTTCAACAGGCTGTTATTGAAGATAGCGCTTATAGTGAATATAACGATTTTCTTGAAGGTGAAGAAGATGCTGATGAAGAGACATATTTAGAATTGGCGGAACGTCCTACGGCAGATGGGAAGGAGTGATAAAGTATGGCATTAGCCGATTTATTATCCCTTGACAAAAAGAAAAAGAAAATAGGTTTATCTGAGGAGAGAGTTAGAGCAATCATTCCTATCGCTAGATAGTATGTAAGTTTTTACAGAGAGTATCCTGATCTTCTGGTTGACCATATTTTTAAAGGCCCAGATTCTACTTTTAATTTCTATTTTTATTAGAGAGTCTTTTTACGAGCAGTTTTTAGACATAAATATGTTTATACAACATATCCTCGTGCTTATTCAAAATCGTTTTTGGTTATGTTATCTTTGATACTGCGGTGTATACTTTATCCAGGATCTAAGCTATTCGTAACTTCTGGCGGTAAGGAACAGGCTGCGGGTATCATGCATGAAAAAGTTAGTGAGCTTTGTACGCTTATTCCTGGATTAAAGAATGAAATAGACTGGCGCCGTGGCGAAACATTGGAGAGTCGTGACCAGTGTCTATATAAATTTAAAAATGGATCAAGCTTTGATAACGTGGCGGCCCGTGAGTCTTCCAGAGGTAAACGTAGACATGGCGGCGTCATAGAGGAGGCAGCCTCAGTCGATGGAGAAATTCTTTCGACAGTTATCCTGCCTATCATGAACGTATCTAGAGCATGTCTTGATGGATCTGTGCATCCAGAAGAGCCTTTAAATAAGTCGTAGGTTTACGTGACTACTGCTGGATATAAAAATACTTTTGCGTATGATAAATTAATTCAGATTCTAGTTTGGCAGATTGTTAAACCGGAAACTGCGGTCACCCTTGGCGGAACATATAGGATTCCTGTTCTGGTTAAGTTGCTAGATAAAGATTTCGTAAGAGATTTAAAAATGGACGGTACGTTCAATGAAAGTGCTTTTGCTAGAGAGTATGAATCAAAATGGTCTGGCACTTCAGAAGATGCGTTCTTTGATGGCGAATCGTTTGATAAGAATAGAGTTTTAAAACTGCCCTAGGCTGAGGCAAATCAGCGTATGCCTAAGACAAGTTATTATGTAATTGCGGTCGACGTGGCGCGGCATAAAAAATGTGATTCTGTCATCTGGGTATTCAACGTATAGCCACAAGCGCAAGGTGAATCGTTTAAATCATTTGTTAATATATATACATTAAATGATGTTCACTTTGAAGAATAGGCAATTTTCTTAAAGAAATTATTTTATAAGTTTAAAGCTAGAAGAATAGTAATCGACGCGAATGGTCTTGGTACTGGCTTAGTTGACTTTATGGTAAAACAGTAGATTAATCCAGACACCGGGGTTACTTATGCGGATTTTGGTGTTTATAATGATCCAGATGGAGAATATAAAAAATATAAAACAAGTATTACGGAGCAAGATGCTTTGTACCTGATCAAAGCTAACGCCGCCATTAATACAGAGGCGCATACGATTGTTAAATCACAGATGCAATCTGGTAAAATTAAGTTATTGGTTGATGAGAAAACTGCGAAAGCGAGATTACTTGGCACGAAGGTTGGCCAGAACATGACGCCAGAGCAGAGAAAGGAATATTTAATTCCTTTCACTTTAACATCTGTTTTAAAAGAAGAAATGTTAAATTTACGAGAATAGACAGATGGAACAAATATTTTGCTAAAAAGAGCAAATACAGGTATTGGAAAAGATAAATTTTCTGCGTTTGAGTATGGTTTGTACTATGTCAAAACAGAAGAAGATGATTTGCGCAAGCGTAAAAAGAAGAGAAATATGAAAGAATGGCTCTTTATGAATTAAAAAATTTGGGTAAAAGTCGTTAGTTTGAAACCTGTATTTTTTAGAAAATATAAAGAAGAAAAAAAATTATAGAAAGTGTGTGATTTTTATGTTATCTTCAAGAGGAGAAGTAAAAATACATGAAATTCTTCAGAAACACGGTTTGCGCTTTATCGAAGAGTATAGTATAGACGGATTAAATAGTTCTAATGGAAAACCCTTGCGGTTTGACTTTGCTGTGCTTGATGATGATGGAAATTTAGATTTTTTAATTGAGTATTAGGGAATATAGCATTATGAACCGAATTCTCGCTATGGCGGGAAGAAAGGTTTTTATAGATAGCAATATAACGATAATCAAAAAAGACGTTTCTGTAAAATTCATGATATTACCCTTATTGAAATTCCATACACTGACGAACATTTGATTTCTTATGATTATATCATGTCCAAAGCTGGATATTGAAAGGAGGAACGAAGTAGTCAATGACACAAGAGGAAATTCATGAAAAAGGGTTCAGCCTATATAATAAAATAAAAGTTGGTACAAAAGAAATCGAAGATGCGATTTTAAATCTTGAATCTTTAAAAGCTGCTAGAAAAGAATCTTTTACTAAAGCAAAAATCTATGAAGCTATGGGTCGAGAAGATTTGGCGACTTGCAGAAGAATTTCTCGTTACTATTATAATACAAATGGTATATATAAAAGAGTTTGTAAATATTTTGCTTATTTATATAGATATGACTGGTATACAGTTCCAGAAATATATGATGATAAATATGCGGAAGAAGAAAAGAATAAAGATAAAATCTTGACAGATTTTTATAAAACTTTAAACTTTTTAGATAACTCTTATATTAAATAGCTTTGCGGAAACATCGCTATGACCGCGATTGTAGATGGCGCTTACTATGGTTATAGAATTATGACCAAAGATCGTTTTATAATTCAAGATTTACCTGCTGACTATTGTCGTTCTAGGTATGCTGTAAACGGTTTACCAGTTGTTGAATTTGATATGAGCTTTTTTGACCAGATGTTTACAGATGTTACATATAGAATGAAAATATTAAATCTTTTCCCAAAAGAGTTTAGAAAAGGATATTTATTATATTTACAACATAAACTTCCTTCGGATGAGGCAACTCAGGCTTATGGTAAATGGTTTACCTTGGATCCTGGCGCCAGCGTTAAATTTAGTCTTGGCGATAGGGATATGCCATTATTTATCAACGTCATTCCTGACTTGATAGATCTCGAAGCCGCGAAGGGATTAGATTTAAAAATGCAAATGCAGAAGTTATTAAAGATAATTGTTCAAAAACTTCCACTTGATAAAAATAGCGATTTAGTATTTGACGTGGATGAAGCAAAAGATTTACATGATAATGCCGTGGCAATGTTAAAAAATGCGCTGGGTGTTAACGTGTTAACAACATTTGCAGAAGTTGATGATATCGATGTATCAAATGACAGTGCATAGGCTTCATCAGACGCTCTTGAAAGGAATGAAAGAAGCGTTTATAACTCGTTTGGCGTTTCGCAGAATTTATTTAATGGCAGCGGCAATATTGCCTTAACAAACAGTATTTTGAACGATGAATCTTCAATGAGAACATTACTTTTCTCTTATAATGCTTTTTTAAATAGCGTATTAAAAGATATGAGAATAAGTAATCCGAAAAAATATAGTTTTAGATTTTATATGCTTGAAACAACTCAATACAATTATAAAGATCTATCTAAATTGTATAAAGAATAGACTTAGATTGGTTATTCTAAAATGCTTCCTTAGATTGCTCTTGGACATTCACAAAGTTCAATTCTTAATTCAATTAACTTTGAGAATAAAGTATTGTCACTGAGTTCAATTATGATTCCTCCGCTTATGTCTTCTGTTATGTCAGGTGTAGAAATTTTGAATCCAAAATCGGACAAAAAAGATGAATCCTCTACCTCTAAAAATGAAATAAATATAGAATAGACAAAAGAAGATTCTAGTGTGGGTCGTCCAGAAAAAGACGAAACAGAAAAAAGTGATAAAACACTAGCAAATGAATAGGCACTAGGATAAGGAGGATTAAAAATGGCGAAACATGAAAGTATTGCATTAGAAGATGCTCCTATCGAATTTATTCAAGTTACTTCTATAAATCCTTTTTTGGATGAGTGCTTAATCAAGGTTTGTTATGTTGATGACGAAAAAGCAAATAGAAATAAAACAATCATTTCGAAGGAGTTAGGGAGATCTCTTGCGGGAACCCTTCCCGGATCGCCTATTGTTGGCCATTATAATGAAGTTGAGCAAGATTTTGAAGAACATAATCAAATCTTTGAAATCAAGAATGGTCAAATTTATATGTCTGAAAACACTAGACCGTATGGCTTTGTTCCTACAGATGCCAAGGTTTGGTTTTAGAAATTCATAGATGATGATGAAGTTGAAAGAGAATATCTTTGTACTACTGGATATCTTTGGACAGGCCAGTATCCAGAAGCAAAAAGAGTTATTCAATTTGGTAATAATTAGTCTATGAAATTAAATTCTGAATCAGTTAAAGGTACTTGGACAAAGAGTAAAAATGGTTCAGAGAAATTTTTCATAATAAATGAAGCAATTATCGAAAATTTATGTATTTTAGGAGAAGACGTTGAACCTTGCTTCGAAGGAAGCCAGATTACTAGTTACTCCTTTAATCCATAGTTTACATAGAGTTTTTATTCTATGATGGAAGAGATGCAAAAAATGATAAAAGGAGGGCCAATGCCAATGTTTGTTTCATATGCGGTTGATATTGGTGACTCTCTCTGGTGTGCAATTTATGACTACCTTTGGGATAAAGGTTTAGGAGACAAATATTGCGTATTTGGTCTTTATGAAGAGGGCGAACAGAAGTTTGCAGTTCTTCGTAATAGAACCAGCTTAGAACTGGTCAGACTCAATTTCTCTTTAACAGAAGAGAATGGATTTGTCCCTGACGATGAATTGCAGCCCGTATCTATTTCTTTTGATCCTATGTTTGATCAGGCCGCTGTTGACGCTTTTGAAACTACCTTTAAGGCTTCTAAAGAAGAGGCAAAGAAATCTGCCGAACCTGAAGAAAAGCCAGGAGAGAATTATTCAGAAGAAAAGTGTCCGGAATGCGGAAAGCCGCTTTCTGAATGCACCTGTGACAAGGGCAAAGAAGAAGAGGAAGAAGAGGGTAAAAACAAATATTCAGCCATAGAAGAAGAACTTGCGGCTGCTAAGGCAGATGTTGAAGCTTTAACTGCAAAGTATTCAGCTTTAGAAGATGAAAAGAAAGGTCTTGAAAAGACTGTTCAAACTCTTACCGAAGAAAATGCTTCTCTAAAGAAAGATAATGAAAGCTTAACTACTTTTAAGCTTGAGGTTGAAAAATCTCAAAAGCAAGCAATGATAGATAAGTTCACAATGTTATCTGATACAGATAAGATTGATGTTATCGAAAACATTGATAAGTATTCTTTAGAAGATATCGAAGCAAAATTAAGTATTATTTGTGTACGCAACAGAGTACGTTTTGACGACGACTCTGATAATAAAGGCGAAGCTGGAATAACAACTTACAGCTTCTCTAACAACTAGGAATCCACTAATACAGCGCCTGATTGGTTAAAGTCTGTTAAAAATGTGGCCGACGAGTTAAAAATATAAAATATTAACATAGGAGGATAAGTTAGATGGCTAAAACTAGATTAAGTGCTGCCGCTTTTGTTGAACGTGGATATGGCCAAGTTGAGCCCAATCATCTTTCTGCTCAGAGAACCGGTCAGATTTATGCACAGCTTCCGGCAGCCGCTGATATTGATGTATTAGAGAATGGCCAGTATGTAAAGTACGACTATGAAAAAGGCGTAGTTGACTTCACAGGTCCTGGCGAATGGATGCTCGTTTACAACGAGATTAAATTATATAGAGATCATCTGGAAGATAATGATTTCGCAATGAAGAAGGGTGACTATCTTGCAAGAGTGTATTCACCGGTTGATGGTGAAAACCCTGTTGCAGCTCACGCTCGTTTCTACGGCGCAGAAGGCAACGATGGACAGCCTCAGGAACCAGTTGCTATTATGGATCCACTGGAACCAAGTTCAACTGACGATCCATTTATAATTGATCAGTTCACAAAACCGAAGTATATGCCTGAAGGAACAAGGATGGTTCCTCGTGTATTTAAGACAAACGTTGGTGATATTTACACAACCAATACAATAAAGGCTTCCTCTCTCGCAGTAGGACAGGACCTTATAATTGGCGCTGATGGATATCTTACAAAGGGCACAGGCGCTGCTGGTGATATCGTTTGGCGTGTTGTTAAAGTTTATACTCTTCCGGACCGTCAAAAGGCCGTTAAAATTATGAGAATTGCGTAAGAAGGAGGATTAAGACAATGTTAGATCGTGCTAATTTATTAACTTTAATGAAAACAGTGTCAAAAGCTAATCCATCCGCTTCTTACAGCTACAATGGTGAAACATATAGCTATGACGCTCTTAATGAAACTCTTCGTAGAGAACTGAATGAATATGCTGGCACATGGGCTCAGTATCGTGAGAACAAGCATTTCATCTTCTCCCTTATCGAAGAAACCCTCAATGACATTCTTCCAAAGAAGGTCCAAGAGGCTTATGGTATGTTTGCTGAAGTTAAAACATACAAACAGGGCGAAAAGCCTATCTTTAGACGTAAGATCGTTAGTTCTAGAATTCGTGCAAAACAGTTCATTACTAGAGTTGGTCTTGCAGGTGTTTATGAAGTGTTCAAGCTTGGTGGAGAAGAGAGCTTCGAAGTTCCTACCTCTGCTATAGGCGGTGCTGCTCAGATCGGATTTGAAGAATTCCTTGATGGTAGAGCAGACTGGGCAGAACTCGTTCAGATCGTTATGGAAGGTATGGATGAACTCATTTATGAGGAAATCGGTGCCGCTCTTAAAGCTTCTCTGAATCAGCTCCCGGGCAACAACTATCATGCTGCTCCTGGATTTGATGAAGATGCATTCGATCAGTTAATAAATATCGCTTCTGCATATGGCGAGCCTGTTATTTATTGTACATATGAATTTGCAGTAAAGATGGTTCCGCAGGATGCTTGGAGATATACTGAAGGCATGAAGGCTGAACTTTGGAACAATGGTCGTCTGCTTGACTACAAGGGAAAGAAAGTTATAATTCTTCCTCAGGGATTCACAGATGAAACCAACTCCAAGAAAGTTGTTGATCCTGGTTATTGCTGGATTATCCCAGCTGGTGCGGGTGGAAATGATAAGCCGGTTAAGGTTGCATTCGAAGGCGATACTCTCGTTGACGAGTGGAAGAACCATGACTGGAGCCGTGAGATTCAGGTCTATAAGAAAGTCGGCGTTGTATGCATGATGACAAACAACATCTGCTGCTATGTTGATACAAAACTTAAAGGCCAGATGAACACATGGTACTTAACGAACCCTGATATTCAGAACACTGTTGTTGTAACAAACATTGAAGATGCTTCTGGTAACTGAGTTTAATTAAAACTTAATAAGTAAGGGGCAGAGTAATAAACTGCTCTGCCCCTTTTTATTTTTTTAAAGAGAAAAAGGAGTAAAAAAATTATGGCTATTAATCCAGATAAAATTTATAATGTTAAAAATCGTAGTGCTGGTACTGTATCTTATAGATTACCGGAACTTGGCGTAAGGCGAGTTTTTGCCGTAGGAGAAGTAAAGAGAATTAAATATTCCGAATTAGAGGCTCTGGCTTATATAGAAGGTGGTCGTAGACTTATGCTCGACTATTTACAGATTGAAGATCCAGAAGCCACAAGGGATCTTGGTATACCTACCGAAACAGAATATTGGATGTCTGAAGAACAAATTATTGACTTGTTACAGCATGGTAGCTATGAAGCTTTTCTTGATTGTCTTGATTTTGCACCTGATGGAGTAGTTGACTTAGTTAAGAAATATGCTATTTCACTTCCTCTTAATGATATGAAAAAGAGACAGGCAATTAAGGATAAAACTGGTTTTGATGTAACTCAAGCATTGAAGAATCTTGAGCCAGATGAAGAAAAGCCTCCAGTTAAAACTGCAGAAACAGCAAAGCAATCAGCATCTGAGCCTACAGCAGCACCTACTCGCAGAGTAACCAATACTAATTATAAAATTATAAACAAAAATTAAAAAATAAGAGGGGGTTGAAACAGATGGGAACAAAATTTTCCGCTGTCTATAATCATCTTCTTAATAATAAAATTACCGATGATATGTATTTGGAGTTAACTCCAGAAGATACAAGGCGAGATCTTTAGAATATGTTGATAGGTGTTTTACCAAATTTTGAATTTCCACGAAAAAATTTGATGAAGTATAATACCGCAATCAGGTCTGTGCCGGAAGCCAATGTAAAAGATGAGGATTTTGTAATCACAACTGATCCTGATTCTCGTCTTGCTATGATTGATAACTCATCATTCGAAGAAGAATTAACTCTTGAAGAGATTAATATCTTGGCGATTTTAATGATGGAGGCTTGGGTTTAGCGTCAAGTTAGTTCTATTGAAAATACTCGTATGAAATATACTGGTTCAGATTTTAAAATGACTTCTCAAGCAAATCACCTTTCTAAATTATTAAATTTATTGGGTGAGGTGCAAAGGCAGTCACATCATCTATAGAGACTTTATAAAAGACGTAGAGTAGACGATGATTCTGGCAAGTATAGATCTAACTGGGATATCTTTAGAAATGGCGTTTTTGACGATGAATAACAAATATGGTATAGAAATTTCTAAAGAAGCTTTTGATTCTTCTATTAATAGGTTAACTAATTAGCTTTGGAAATTAATTCCAATGAAAGAAAACGATGAAGATTGGCAAAAGCAGTTACAAACTTTAATTATAGAAATCAGCGGGTTAAATATTATATTTGACTCGCTCTTTTTATAGTTGTTAAGCAAGTTGGAGGGGTTAGGTTTATAGGAAGATATAGATTTTGGCCTTTATAGAAAAACTGTTTTTGAATGTATTAGTTTACTTTAGGGGATAAAGAAAAATGTTGAATAAAAACATTTTAAAAGCTCGCTTGGGAATTTTTGATAAAACATATTATGAACAGAGCGACGCCAATACAAACGAAATGCGATTATAGCAAGCTGGCGGTAATTTACAACAGGAAAGAATGATTCGTGGAAAATAGCAAAGCCTTGATAGGGCCCTATGGTTTTCTTATCAGGCTGCATAGGTAAAGTTAGTTGATTCTGACTAGGTTTATCGTGCTTTAATTAATCCTAATAAATTAAAATAGGATTATGATGATAAGATTATATCTATTCATCACTCTTCTGGATATAAGCCAGGGGATGTTTTTGAATGGATTAATACCAATACTTATTGGTTAATATACTTATAGGAATTAACAGAATTAGCTTATTTTAGAGGGGATATAAGAAAGTGCAGTTATATTATTAAATGGTTAGATGACAATGGGGTTGAAAAATAGACCTATGCGGCCATTAGAGGTCCTGTTGAAACATAGATAGATTCAAATCTTAAACATAATATTTTAATCGATTCGCCAAATTTAACTGTTCATTTACTTATTCCAAAGAATGAAGATACTTTATCTTATTTTAGACGCTATTCTGAATTTTATATAAGTGGACTCGATGAAGGAGATTAGAAAATATGTTGGCGCGTGACTGCCACTGACTCGATTAGTACGCCAGGTATTCTTGAATTTACAGCTAGAGAATATTATGCTAATGAATTTGAGGATGATATGGAGAATGGCGTTGTCGGTGCGCTCATTGTCGATCCTATTGATCCTAATCCTCCTGGAGATCCTATTTTAGGTGAAACATTCATTAAGCCTAAAAAAGAGTATGTTTATACTTGCGGATCTGGTGGAGAATGGATATGGGATAAGAAAACTCCTATCGAAGTTATTAATAAAACAGCTTCAGAGATTACTTTGAAGTGGTTACCGCCAATGAGCGGACAATTTGATTTAAAATGTGGCGATGCTACTAAAACAATAGTAGTTGAGTCATTGTTCTAAGAGATAAAGGAGTAAGAGCTATGAAAATAGAAAGTTATATACAACCGAAATCTAGCTTTTTGTCAATGGAAAAAGATACTGGAATTATTGTAAATAAAATTTTGTAGGATAAAAGGTTACAAAGACTTTTATATTATCCAACAAAAGATTGTTTATCTTAGCCTGATTTGACTGAAGAACAAGCAATTGGATTATTTGGACAGTAGGTTAGGATAGTTCCTAGGTTGGATGTTGATAATTTATTAAAAAATTATTTAATTATTACTTTTAATAATTTTAAAACAAATTATGAAAATCCAGAATTTAGAGATAATACAGTAATGTTTGATATTCTTTGCCATTATGATACTTGGCAATTAGAAGATTTTTCGTTAAGGCCATATAAGATAGCCGGAGAACTTGATTTTTTATTTAACAATAAAAGATTAACAGGAATAGGAAAACTTGAATTTCTTACCGCTTCAGAATTATTTATAAATACTGAATATGGTGGCCTTTGTTTATGTTATCGAGCTATTCATGGAGAAGAAGATAAAAAATTTTAGCCTAATCCTAAAAATGAGCAAGACTTCTTAGATGAATTTAATGAGACTTATAACAAGAAATGATTAATGATTATTTTTTGTCATTGAATATTGGAAGTGATATTCCAATAGAAGAATGTGGGTTAGTTGTTCATTAGCCTACTCTTGAAGAGATTGCTTTTTTAGGAGAACATAAATTTTTTTCTTGCATTAGTTTAATTACTCTTACAAAAGAAAAACTCACTTAGGACAAAACCCTTTTATCACAATTCTCAAATTTTCAAATATTTATGAAAATTTTAGGAGAAAAGGAAAATGCAGATTAGAAAGCTGATATAATTAGTTTTTTAATGTTACTTTTCCCAAAATATAAGATTTTTTTTACTCCAAGATCAATTATGTTTAGTCAAGAGGATGGATCTCGAGTTTTAGATGAAAAGAATTTTGATGCCTTTCAAGAGGCAATGAATTTTATTTTTAATATTGGAAAAAAGGATAAAGAAGAAATTTATAATCCTGCTAATAAAAGAGCAGAAGAGATTGCATAGAAAATTTACAAAGGACGCCAAAAGATTGCTTAGCTTAAAGCGAAGGAAAAAGGTTCTGCCATAGGCAGATTTGTATCTATTCTCTCTGTTGGATTACACATTCCTATTTCTGAATTTAAAAAATATACCTTATTTTAGATATATGATTCAATGGAACGATTTGGATTATATGTTGGTTGGGATCTTGATGTTAGGGCTAAAATGGCGGGTGCTACTGGTACAAAACCAGTTGATGATTGGATGAAAAACTTATATGAAAAATAATCTATATTATATATAGTTTATATAAATTTAAATATGATAAATATTTTCTAAGGAGGATATATACATGAAATATGGTATTCGTGAATGTTGCGACGTCGTAATGCGTGCGAAAGCCGATGAACAACTTATTGGTGATAAGTTATTCTACAGGGATGAACCTGTATGCTATTTCGATACACTTAAGACTTCTTCTCTCGAAGGCGCAGCTACTACTGTATATGCTCAGGGCGGACGTGGTAACCCTCGTTTAATGTCTTGGGATGGTGAACGTACCATGACCTTCACAATGGAAGATGCTCTGATTTCTCCAGAAGGATTAGCAATTCTTGCAGGTGCTGGTCTGCTTAATGCTTCTACAGATAATCCCGCTATACAGCACGTTATTGAATCAGCAGTAGTAAAAGCAAATAACGAAATAGATTTATCCCAGGTTCCTTATGCTGGAATAGCATCTAAAGATGATAACGTAATTTATGTTATGGCAGCTGACCAAAATGGTAACCCGATTTCTGAGCCTTTCCTTTATGTTCCTAAAGCAGCTTAGTCTAAGACTATTGTGTTAAGAACAGCACCGTATTACAGACCGGATTATGCAGGTGATGATCCTGAAGCAGAAACCCCTGTACTTACAGCCGCTTATACAGCTAAGGCTGCAGATATTACAAAATATCTTGGAGAAGGCGCTCATGTTATCGTTGACTATTATGTTTCTCACAGTTCTGGTTGGCTGATTATAGATATTGAGCCTGATAAGTTTGGTGGATCATTCTATCTTGAAGCTTCTACTCTTTGGAGAGACCAGGATGGTATTGACCACCCTGCAGAATTTATAATTCCTAACTGCCGTGTTCAATCCAACTTTACATTTGCAATGGCTGGAACTGGCGACCCTTCAACCTTTACATTTACGCTTGATGCTTTCCCTGGATATACAAGATTTAATCCAACAAAGAAAGTTCTTGCTGAAATTCAGATTGCTGGTGCTGCTACAGATAAGAAGATGGTAGTAAGACATGAGACTGATGCTGGTGTTGAACTTAGCGGTGGCGCTGGCGCAGGTAACTGATAACTGATTAAAAGTTAAAAAGAAAGGAAGAGATTATTTTAATCTCTTCCTTTTTTTTATTTTGTAAGAAAGGAGAAGAAGGAAGAGATGGCGGTATAGAATGATGATTCATTAAATGAAATTCAGATAAAAACGCAAGATATAATTTCAGATGATCTTCAAGCAATAATTAAAAATAGTTTAGAAGAAATTCAAAATAGTTCAAATCCATTGTATAAAGAAATTTTTTCTTAGACGTCTTCTGATTTAAAAAAAGGTAAAATAGAAGAAATAATTCATTAGATTAAAATAGCTAATGAAATTATTAATAAGGCATTAAAATATTTTAATAAAGAAAATAATAGTGATCTTGCAGGTTTAGAATTGGCTCAATGTTATTTAAAATTGGCTTCTACTATGGATTATATATTTAAATTAATTAAAAATTTAAATAATAGAAAAAGCAAAGATGACATACAAAAAACTGCGATTGAAGAAATTTTTGCTTTTTATTTAGGAGGAAAAAGAATAGTTATTTCTTAGGGTACTATTAATGATAGTATAGCCGAGAGAAAAAATACTAATATATTTCAATTAGAAGAATATAATGGTGAATTGCGCTTAATAATTTCTAGATCATTACGCGATTATAAAGAATTAAAAAGAGAAAAAGATTTTGATAAAAGTGTTAATAAACACTGGTTAAATTATAGAAATTTTACAAAATAGCATTATTTTGGAACTACTTTAACAGGAAGAAGATTATATTATTTATTAAAAGGATATGAAGGAGAATAGCTTGAAAGAAGAGATTTTTGGGATTGGTGGCATGATGAGAAAGATGATAGGGGTTTCTTTGGATTGGTTGAATATTTTCTTACTGCACCTAATTTAAGCAATGATTTATAGGAATTTTTAAGAATAGCTTAGAAAAATGATAATGAAAGTATTTTAGGAGGAGCAGGTTCAGGTCTTTCTTTTGGACATATTGCAGAATCTTTTGAAAGACATTTAGAAGAATGTCATCATTTTGGTCCAACAGGATATCCTAATCCAATTCCTGAATAGTTTAATTCTATAGACTATCCTGATGATAAAGAGAAAGATGGGTTTAAGGGATGGGTTAGACATTTATCCATGTCAACTGGAGCATGGCCTGGGACTTTCGGCCCTGATACTACTTATGCACAAGTTAAATAGTATGCAACCATTGGTAAAGGTGGCTATAAATTAAGTATTAGAAAAGAAAATTTTGAATTAGCTTAGACTACATTAACAGATATTTTATCGTTATTAAATAATATTAATCTTTTATCAGAAATGGTTGGATCATTGGAAAAAAAGTATCGAGTTAATGATGAAGCAATATAGAATGTTGCAACAGATTTAACGGAGAACCATTTAATAAATAAAGGATTTAAAAAATAATAAATAAATTTTTGACATTCAAAAAAATAAATGTTATAATATTTATATACGAGGAAAAGGAGATTTTTATTATGAAAATATCTGAATTTACGATCCCTACATTTGAAAAAACCTGTAATGTTTCTTTATTTACAAATGTTAAGATGACACGAAGTTTACCATATGAAAAACAACTTGAATTTTTACAAGATGTTTTAACTAGATCACTTGATGATAATGGATATTACACGCCACTTGCGGTTGAATTATATATCGCTCTTGATATAATTCATTTCTATACAGATATTGATATTGCAGACGGAACGCCAGTCGCCACAATATATGACATTATTACCTCTTCTGGATTGCTTAATGCAGTTATTAGCGGTATTCGTGAAGGCGAATTAGAACTATTACGTAAAAGTATTTATGATACAATAGATAATATTTATAAATATCGTAATTCAGCCTATGCAATTCTTAGTAGCTTACAAGATACAGAAGGTCTTGAAGATAAGATAACTGATCTTGTAGGTAAATTAAAGTCGGCGCCAGAGGGTTTAGATTTGGTTAAGGCGGCAGTTGACAAATTAGGTTAATTTTATATATTAATTTTTTAAAATTAATAAAGAGAAGATTTCACGGGACGACACTCTTTTTTGTGTTGTCCCGTTTTTTTATTAATTTTAAAACTTTTTGAGAGAAAGGAGTTTTTAATTATGCCTACATTTAATAAATAGCAATATGAAGTTGGTATTAATTATAATCTTGCAGTTAATACTAAAGAAGCTATAAAATCTTTTGGTCAGTTATCTGAGACTTTAAAAAATAGTTTATCTGAAGCTAATTTTGGAAAAGGATTAAGTCGTGTTTTATAGTCTGAATTGCAAGAAGCAAATAGAGTTGTTGGAAATTTGCGTAGTAATTTAGAGCAAGCTTTTAATGTAAAAACAGGAACTTTAAATTTTACAGAATTTACTAAAGGCATGTAGAATTCTGGATATGAAATTAAAGATTACGTTGCATCATTAAATCGTCTTGGCCCTGCTGGGGATTAGGCTTTTTAGCAATTGGCTCATGCTGTTTTAAATTCAGAGATATAGTTAAAACGTGCTCATCCTATATTAAATAAATTTATTGACTCTCTTGGTAGAGTTGCTTTATATCAATTTTCTACAAAAGCTCTTTCTTTATTTACTCAAGGAATAAGAGATGCTTATCAATTTACTCAAGACTTAAACAGATCTTTAAATGAGATTAGAATAGTTACAAAAATGAGTACAGATGATATGGCAAGCTTTGCTCTTAAAGCAAATGAGGCAGCTTAGGCATTGTCATCTACAACAACCGCCTATACAGATGCTTCTTTAATTTACTTCCAGTAGGGTTTAAGTGAAGAGGAAGCTATCGAAAGAACGAATGTTACATTAAAGATGGCAAATGTAACTGGCGAATCTGTTAAAACTATTTCTAATGATTTAACGGCCATCTGGAATAACTTTGATGACGGTTCAAAGAATCTTGAATATTATGCAGATGTTATGGCTAAATTAGGTGCTACAACAGCATCCAGTTCAAGAGAAATTGCAACAGGTCTTGAAAAATTCGCTCCTATTGCTTAGGCTGTTGGTTTGTCTTATGAATATGCGGCTTCTGCTTTGGCTACGGTTTCAGCTGAGACTAGGGCGTCCGCAGATGTTGTTGGTACTGCATTTAAGACTATATTTGCAAGACTAGAAAGTTTAAAACTTGGCGAAACGCTTGAAGATGGCGTTGGATTAACAAAATACACTTCTGCTGTGGAGTCTATCGGTGTAAGTATTATGGGCACCAATGGAGAAATGCGGAAGTTAGATGATATATTAAAAGATATTGGTGCAAAATGGTAGGAACTCGATTCTGCATAGAAATCTGCTTTGGCTAATACCGTTGCTGGTGTTCGTCAATATTCTCAGTTTATGGCATTGATGGAAAATTGGGATAAAGTAGAAATGAATGTTGATGTTTCTTTGGGTTCAGAAGGTGAATTGCAGGAACAGCAAGAGATTTATGCAGAAAGCTGGGAAGGTGCTTCTAAAAGAGTAAAAGATACTTTATAGTCTATTTATATGATGTTATTAAATGATGACTCTTTCATTGAATTAACAAATGGACTTAATGAAATTTTAAAGGTACTCGGTAATATAATTAAAGGAGTAGGTGGACTACCTGGTATTCTTGCAACGGTCGCAAATTTAGTTTTAACTATTAAAAATGATGTTATAGCCACAAGACTGGGTGAAGGCTTATAGAATATGTGGCTTAGGACCAAACAAGGTCGTGAATATTAGGCAAATTAGAGAAATGAAATTATTAATGCCTATGCTCAAAAATAGGATGAACGATTATTTGACGCCGGCTTTTTACCAGATGATTCTGACAAAGCAGCTATTAATAGACCAAAAGAGGTTCTAGAAGAATAGTTAGAATTAAAACGTCAATTAGCTGCATAGAATAAAGAATTATCAGCTGCACAATAGGATAGATTAAAATATGAATTAGAATATGCTGAAACATTAGCCGATGAAAAAGTAAAATTATCTTCTTAGAAAGAAGCTCTTACCGCAGTTGTTGAATTATCAAAAACAAGATTGGAGAGAGATGGATCTGGGGCAGGAGTTGAGGATGGAGCATTCTATGCAAGATACTCTTTGCTTGATATGGCAGATAGTTTTTCTAAGCGAGAAAATTTTTCAGATATGATTGATTTCAATCAAATGAAAACATCTTTCGCGAATGGCTTAAAAGAAATAGAAGCGATATTTGGCTCTGAAGCAGTAGCTAATATAAAAACAGAATTTAATAGAATATTAGCAATTGATCCTGCAAAAGCTTAGGACTCTAAAGATGAAATTATAAAAATTTTTCAAAATATTACAGCTGAGATTAATAAAGACAACTTTTTTGAATTAAAGGTTGATGATACGCAAGCAAAAGAAAAAATTGGAAAATTAGTAGATTCTTATACTGAAAATTATAAATCAAATACTGTATTAAATTCAATAAAGACTGGCCTTTAGGAAGCTTTTAACTCTGACGTTGACTATGATAAATTATTAAAAACAAATGAATTTTAGTCTAGCCTTGATACAATGAAAGCCTCTGTAAAAATGCTTTTAGGGGAGGATCTTGAAGGGATAAGTGAATAGGCAAAATAGGCTATATAGGGTATTTTTTCAGCTACGACGACAGATGAATTTAAAACAGCAATTGAGCGTTTTAATACTGCTTTAGATTAGACAGACGATTTAGCACATGGCGCTGAAATTGCCTTACGAGATCTTACAGATGATGATGAAAGCGTTGATAGATTAGCAGAAGGCGTTAAAAATATTAATCTCAATTTGAGAGATTAGATTAATTTAACTAATAAATTACATGGAAGCAGAAAAGCCAACGAAGAAGCACATAAAAAAATGTTATCTTCTTCATTAAATTCTTATAAACAATTAGGTCAACAGATAGCTAATACAGCTAGAGCATTAGCATCAATAACTCAGGCATATAATGCTATTAAGAGTCTTATCTCTGCTATTAATGATGAAGATATGTCTTTCGGGGATAAAATGGGCGCTATTTTAGGCTCCATTGGATCACTAGCAATGACAGCTACTTCAATGATTACTATGTTTACTGGATCTATGACAGCAGCGGGGGCTGCAGGCACAGCAGCTGCGCCAGGTGTGACAGCTTTTGGAGCTGCTACGAAAGCGGCTATGGGACATGTTGGATTGGCAATAGCTGGTTTAACTGCTTTAATAGGAGTTATTACATTTGTTGTTTCTGCTGTTAATGATTATAATAAAAAACAAAAAGAACTTAGCATAGATTATCAGTTAAAAAAACTCAATGAAGAAGCAAAAGAGGCAAATGAAAATTTTGCAGCTTTGCAAGAAAAATCTTTAGCATTTGCTCAAACAGCATCTGAATATGATAAATTAATTGAAAAATTTAAAAATTTATCTTCTTCATCTTCTGAATATAAAGAAACTCTATCTGAATTATTAAAATTATAGAATCAGATGATAGAGGAATCAGCTGGCTTAGATTATATTCGAAAATATTATACAGATTTAGGTTATACTTATTCTGAGATTTTTGATAGTAATGGATTATTAACAGATTTAGGGAGATCTTTGGCTGAATAGTATGATAAAAAATTTTATATATAGGCTCAAAAACAAAGATAGCAGGCTAATATTTAGTTAGATTTATTAGAAAAAGAATAGAGAAAAAAGAATCTTGGATCAGTAGAAGATGTAGTTGTATCTAATATAGATAGTTTTTCATCTGGACAAGTAGTTAGAACAGTAGCAAGTGCACTTTCTACTTATATTTAGGGTCATACTAACCGAATTCTTGATTTTGAGACAGAGATATTTGACAAAAACGGAAAAATAAAGCAAAATGCTTATGATTTGTTACAATAGTCTATTCCAAATTTAAATGATACTAGTACTTGGGTCGAAAGAGCAAAACAATCTAATTATCGTTTTCTTCCAGATGATTATTATGGTGGGCCTGATGTTCAAGCAGCTGTTAATAATTATTTAAAAAATATTTTTACTGAAGAAGGTAGAAATACTTCGATAGTTGATGTTCTTACTGAAGCATTGGTGTCAGGAAATACTGATTATTCTTATGATTATGTAAATGCTTATAATAATATTACTGATCGTTTTTTATCAGACTATTTAAATTATAATAATATAGAATCTGTTTATGATACATATTTAAAAGGTACCTCTAATGGCATTTTTGATGCATCAGAAGTATCTTTTGCTTATAAGCAAGCTTTTGATAAAGCTAGTCAAGAGGCAAAAAATAAATCAACAACAGAAGAAGGTAAAGATTAGCTAATAGATTTATTAAAATCTAGAAAAATTTTAAAAGATAATGATAATGTTGTGTTTGAAACAGCTACTAATGGAGAAGTTACTTATAAAATTAGCAATAGTTCTACAAAAGAAACTAAAGAAGGCGTTTTACAACTTACTGAATATATAGATCTATTGTCTTCATTTGATCAAGATATTGCAAAAGCTTATAGTAGTGCATTAAAATCTATAGATGATGCTGATACACAATATGTTCATAATTTACAGAATAAAGTTTTAGAGTCGGGAGACTGGCGGAATCTTACTGAACAAGAATTATTAGATTTTGCTAAAGACTTGGGTTTTGAAACAGACAAATCTGGATTAGATCTATATACGTCTAAACATACTGATAATTTATCCATAAATGAAAGAAGTATTTTATATAATTTTAATAAATAGAATGAAGACTTAAGAGGAGATTTATGGCAATTAGGCGAAGATGAATTAAAAGCATTATCTTAGATGATTGAAGATACTACTATAAGTGTTTCAGATAATTTTAAGATAGCCGCAAATCTATTAGGAACAATTCCTGAAAAATTAAGTCCTGTCTTTTAGAGGATTCTTGAAGAAAGTTAGACTGTCGGATTATCAATAGCCAAATCTTTTGCAGGAGAAGAAGGAAAAAATTACTATGAAAACGCTGGTAATTTATAGAAATTCTTATCTGGAGAAATTGTTGATGATACTTTTTTACAAAATTTTGATTTATTAAAATATACTGTTGCAGAGTTAGATCAAGAAACTGGAGAAATTATTAGGAAGATAGATCCTACAAAAATACAAGAAGCATCTTTGTATGCTTAGAATTTATTGGCTAGCGCATTAGAATTTAATGAAAACGTTTCTGAAAAAGATTTATTATAGGCTTATGGTTCAGTTAGTACATTAAAAGAAACGATGTCTTTACATCAAAAAATAAATAATGCAAATATTAGCTACTCAAATAAATTAAAAGAGCGTAATATTTATCAACAACAATTTAATAAATATTTAAAAGAAGGCCTTGAAGCTATCGGATCAAGTGAAGCAGAATGGGACTATTATAAGAAAAAATTGTCAGAAATTCAAGATGATTTAGATGATACTAAATTATATATATGGTTAGAATTTAAGCATAAAGGAACTAATTTAAAAGAAGCACTAGATTCTTACATAGAGTCTGGAAGCCTAGAAGGTAGCCAATAGTATTTAGATTTAAGTTCTCAAATCATGGATATCTTTAATGTTTCTTCCTCTGACGCTTTTGCCTTGATTGGAGACGAGATAGGCGCTACTATGTTAAAAAATTTGTTTTCAGATAACGAAGAAGAAGCAAACGAAGCATGGTCATGGATTCAAGAATTTTTTAGACGTAATGAAATTCGATTATATATTAATTCATCTATAGATAGTGATTTTTATGATAAAGCCGATAGTTTATATACAGAATTTGAAGAAGCTCTAAAAAAAGACAATACTTTAACTTGGGATTTATTTATTCAAAGTAAAATAGATGATGGATCTTTACTATAGGATTGGGCAAAAGATATCGGAAAAACTAGACAAGAAATGGAAAAAGCTAATGCATAGTTAGCTGGTCTTGGTTTTTAGTTAGAACCTATTTATGGATCACTTCCAAGTATAGATACGGCTAGTTTTATTGAAGATATTACAGATGATAATGCCATGGCAAGAACCAAAAAATTAAAATCTGTAATAAAAGGATATAAAATAAAGCCTCTTAAAAGTGGTGGACTTAATTTTAATCCATACACTGGAGATACTAATCCAAATACTTCAACCCCAGTAATGTATGAATCAAAAAAATAGGACACGGGTCTTCGGTTTTAGAGTCTTAAAAAAGAGATAGAAGATCTTAATGATGAAGCAGATGACCTTCGTAAAAAATTAAATCTTGATATCTCTCTCAATCTTCCAGAAGATGAGACAAAATATGAAGATATCCTTGAAAAGCGAATTGGTTTATATGAATAGTTGAAACAAGATAGCGAGGAATATTTAAAATCCGATAAAGAAAATGCTATAAAGGCATATAATGAACTTAATAATGCTTTAGGTGGCGGTCTTGCTGCTTTATTTGATGGCGATAAATTTAATAAAGAAGAGTTCGAAAGAAGCTATATCGATTTAATGAATAGTAATTTCGCAGGTGCCACAAAAGAATCTGCTGATGCAGTTGAAAAACTTAAAGAAGAAGTTGATTATTATACAGATAGCTGGGAAGCCGCAGCGAATTAGCAGAAAGAGACGACAAAAGCCTTAAAAGAAGCTAGACAAGAGTTAGAGAAATGGCAAAGATTTGATAAAGTATTAGATCGATATAATACAGAATAGCGATTATTCAATGCTCAATTAGCAGACGAAGAAAATCGCATGAAAAATATTAATCGTGAAATGCAACGTCAAGAATAGTTAGCTTCACAGTCTACTGGACCTCAAAAAATAGCTTATCTTGATAAGACGATAGATTATTTACATAAGCAAACAGAAGAACTTAGGGCCCAAGATGAAATAAATAAACGCTCTATTAATAATATAATTGAAGAGTTAACTGGTCTTAATAAATCATATGACTTAAAAATAGATTTAACCAATCTAGCAAATAATAGATTGATGAAAGAAGAAGAAGTTTATAAGGTTTTAAGAGATTAGTTTGAAGCGTTGTATGGACAAACTGAATCTTCAGAAGAGATAAACGCTTTAATTGAAGAATATTTAAAGAAAATTAAAGAAGCAAATGAGCTTATCCAGAAGATGGCTGATAATCAGTCTACCATCTGGGGATATGAGGCACAAGAACAAGCTAAAAACTATGAAAAGCTTGTCGAAAAACTTAATGCTCAATTAACAAAAACTAAAAATGAGCTAACTTTAATTGCTTATGATTTTTCAACGCTTTCTTCTAACTTCTATACCATGGGCGAAGCCGCTGCATTATTTGGACAATAGGGCGAGTAGTATATTGAAAACTTAGAAGCATATAAAGATCATTTAGGTAGTTTAAAATAGGCTTATAAAGATACTAAAATTTCTCAAACAGATTATGTTCAAGGGTTACAGCAAGTATTTGATGGAATTATGGAAAATCTTAATTCTATTGAATAGTTAGACCAACAAGTAAAATCTTACTATGGTCAAACTTTACAAGCTGCTAGTGCAGAATTATCCGCTCACACGGCTGGTATTGCCAGAGCAACAGCTACATTGAATCATTACTTATCTGTTATGCAGATGATAAATAGATAGACAGATTATGCATCTCTTGGAAAAGTATATGAAGGATTAGTTAAAACGACTAAAAATGAATATGATGTTGCAGTAGCTAATTATGAAATGCTTAAAAAACAAGAGGAAAATGCTAGACAACTGTTAGAGCAATATTCTGGCGATAAGACAAGCAAATCTTTTGAAATAGCTAATTAGACTTGGCAGGATGCCGCAGCCGCTATGGATCAAGCATATTCTGATATGCTTTCAAAAATGGAGGCTTGGACATAGGCAATTGTTGATAATTTTTAGAATACTATACATAAATTACAACAAACGCTTGAGAATGAGTTAACTGATGGCACTAATTTTGATACTTTAATTACTCAAATTGAAAGATTAAAAACAGCAGATGATGAATATTTAACTAGAACGAATTAGATTTATGAATTAAACAAGTTAGCAAGAGAAGCGCAAAAGCAAATGGATGATCAAATAAATAGCGTATCAAAGCAAAGACTTGGGCAGTTTATTAATGAAACAAATGCTTTAAAAGATAGAAATAAATTTAGTAATTTAGAGTTAGAAATTTAGAGAGCTAGATATGAATTATTACTTGCGGAAATGGCTGTTGAAGATGCAAGAAATAATAAAAATAAAGTTCGGTTATAGAGAGACTCAGAAGGCGGATATGGATATGTATATACCGCAGAGGCAGATGAAGTTTCTGATGCTGTTTAGAAGTATGAAGATGCTCAAAATAGACTTTATAATATAGGTCTTGAAAATGCTGATAATTATACTAATAAACGAGTATAGACTGCAAAAGAATGGTTTGATACTATGGTTTAGATCGAAGAAGATTATTAGAATGGAACCATAGAATCAGAAGAAGAATATCGAAATCGCCAAGATGAGGCTACATAGTATTATTATCAAAGATTATAGAATTATGCTGAATTATATTAGATTGCTCTTCATGAGACAGATGAAAATGTTATTCTTGACTCCTGGACTACTCATACTACAATAGAAGGACATACTGAGAAATGGAAAAATGCCATGGATAAATATGTTGGCGAAGTTAGAGAAGAATGGGATAAATATAGACGAGATTTAACATATGCCAATGAAGAAGTCGGAAGAACCGCAGAAGAAACAGAAGGTAAAGTTAAACTCTTGACAACTGCAAGCCAAGAATTAACAGATTAGATTTTATCATAGGGCGGCTTAATTACAGCTTTAGATACTCAATTAGGAGCTGTTTTAAAGCAAGTTAGTGCTTATACAGACTGGAGAGATAGCATAAAAGGCGTAATCGAAGAAATGAAAAAATTAGCTGAAATGACCGCAAAAGACATTAATGATTAGAATGGCGCTGGTGGTGGAAATAATTCTTCTTCGTTTTCCGATGATATCTCAAGATTGATGGCGGCAAAAGCCTTAGAGATTAGAGAATTAGAAAGCAATGGAAGGTATGGAAAAGGGCAGTAGGATTATGAAAAATATCAAAAGTTGCTAAATGAATTTAATCAGTTAGCGGCTCAAAGAGAAGAAAAAATAGCTGCTCTTGAAGAGAATGATCGTCGTTAGTATATTACAACAGAAGCAATTATAGATTGGCTTTTAGGAAATAGATCTACAGATGTAGCAAAAATTGAAAAAATAGCTAATCAACATGGATTATATATTAAACAAATGGATAAATCTGATATTCAATATTATGATAGTTATGATACTGGCGGATATACTGGCGAATGGTCTAACGATGGTCGTCTCGCATTCCTTCATCAAAAAGAACTCGTTCTTAATGCTGAAGATACCTAGAATATCCTCTCTGCTGTTGGAATGGTTCGTCAAATGGATAGTCTTCTCGAAGGCTTTACATTTGGTCAAGGACTTACTCCTGGTACAATGCAACAACAAGTTACAATTCATGCAGAATTTCCTAATGTACAAGACCACAACGAAATAGAATTAGCCTTTAATGATTTGGTCAATAGAGCAAGTCAATATATTATGGCAAAATGATAAAAAAGGGAAGATGAAAGTCTTCCCTTTTTTCTTTTTGGCCTAAATAGAGTAATTTTATATAATCTTTTTTTAAATAATTATAGAAATAATTTTGAGAAGAAGGAGGCGCCTAAAACTATGACTACAGAGCAGATTACTTAGCAATTTTTACAAGCAGTAGAAACTATTGTAGATGGTAAAATTTCATCAGTCAAATATGATTAGACATATATAATGAAAATTAAAGATATTTCAAAAAAGAGTGAAGGCAAATATCTTGTATCAAATGATTCTATGCAATTTACAGCAAAGATTAGAGACGAAGATTTCACAACCTATTATGGCAAAGGTGATTAGGTATATGTTTTAATCCCACAGGGCGATTTTAATAATGATAAAATCATTTTAGGGCGCGTCGCCAATTCTCAACTAGATGAATATTTTACATATAGAAAACCTTTTGAAAGATTATATGATATGATTTCAATAGATCAAGAAGATAGTGATAATAATAATTTTATTCTCGATAATGGCAATCCGCCAAATCCTGCGGGTGGAGTCTTGGACTTTACGCATGGCGGCCCCGTTGATAGAGATAGTTTAGAATATCCTTTTGCGAAAGACGATAATGAATTAATTCTTGGCTATTGGATGGATAATACTGGATAGAAATGTAGTTCTTTCTTTGATACTTATGGCTTTTCCTTTGTCGTTTAGACAATCGGAGATATGCCGCCAATGGAATAGATGAACTATGGAATTAAATATTATATAACTTATACAGATAGATCTCAAGAAATTATAGTATATGATGCAAAATATACAATGGATGGTAATATGCAATATTTCATTTTACCATATGAACAATAGCATTTATATAATAATTTAAATGATAAGTGTATACAAGCCATTGTGGCGACAGGGTTCTGGAATTATGAAGAAGGATACTCAGGTTTAACGCATAAAGATTGGAAAATTATTTTCAAAAATCTTAAATTTGTTAATGGATATAAAATAGACTCTTATTCTAGAGATTTAGTAAGAATCTATTCTGTAGGATCTAATTTATATGAAAGTGGAAAAGATACTACTAGAGTAACAAAATTAATCTGGGCAAAGTATAATAAAGATGATAATAGATTTTATATGTATACACCAAGTCCAGAAGAGAAAGTCACAATTTATTGGCAAAAAAGTAATACGATAATTAATGATAAAGCTAGTTTGACAGAAGTTTCTAATTGGAGTTCAGTCTCTGCTTATAATAATCAATATATGGCGAAGATACCCATGAATGTAGGTTTACCGAATACATATGTAAGAGTTCTCTTTTAGGTGGGAACTACGAGCTATGATGTGCCAGTAATTAAATTTAAGTCTGGCGCCGAGGGGTCGCAAAGCGGAGGAGAGGAATTTCCAGAAGACGTATTGATTAGCTTTAAATTCTAGAAACTTGATACCGATGGCGAGACCTGGGTCACTGATACTAATAATCATTATTTATATAACAGTAGCAGTGTTTTAAGGAATCCCGCAGAAAAAGATATAGATAGACGAGTTGTTGCATTAGTAGATGGAAGAGTAGAAACTGACAATGCTCACTTCATCTGGACTATCCCAGAAGACTTGGAGAATACTATGTTAGTATTTCCATCTTTTGATGAATCAACAGCGGATTCGCCAATGTTACCTTACAGAATTAAAGAAAAATATGTAAGTGGCTTAAATAATAAAATTAGTTGTAGAGTTTTGTACAATGGTTTAATTTATGATAAAACAGTCGAGTTTAATTTTGGGTATCCAGAATATTTAAATGGATATTGTAGATTTGAGATTTCTACTGGATTAGATGATAAAACAGAAATTAGTGTTATTGATGTGCTGAAACGTGGTTCTGCATGTGCACAAGTTGACCCCGCAGTTAATGAATTTAAATTTGACGTTTTTGCTAGACTAATTGGAGAATAGAGTAGAACAAATTTCTCTTATGTTTTAAAAGAAACTAGTTAGTTTGGCGCATAGTGGCAAGTTTTTGGAGTTAACACAGATGGAACTATAAATACAAGAGTCGCTGGTGTGAGTGTTGAATCTTATAGCTGGGATGAATATGTTGAAGCTTTTAAAGCGAGAATAAAAATTAATAGGGAATCATTTGATATTAGAAGAGGTTTTGGTATTAAATGCACAACAGATTTTAGTATTCCCGGATATGATTCATAGACATTAGTTAGCTATTTATCTATTCCAACAATAAAAGATGATACTATTATAGGAATCAATGGTCCAACCTATGCATAGGCGAATGATAATACCTTAATTCCAGAATCTGATAATCCTTTGAGTTTAGCTTTTGGATTTGATTATAGGCCTGCATCATATGGCTCTTATAGTTTTTTAGGATTATCTTATACCGATGTACTTTTTAAAAATGCCTTTGAAGAAGTTAAAGATGGATCGCTGTATAATAAGAAATATAAATTTAAAACTGACTGGGTGCCATATATAGATGAAGAAAAGGGTGTGCGAGTTGATACCTTATGTTATTCTAGGGTTGGCTCTCAAGATGCTCTATTTTCAGAAATTTTCTTTTTCTTTAAGGGAAGAGATAAATTTGCTAGAACAACGCCAATATCAGTATCTCAATATACAAATGAAGATTTAAATGCACTATTTCCTGAAGATAGTGAAAATTAGAATATATATAATTTATATACTGCAATTAAAGGATTAACTCCAGAGCAGAAAGCTGCTTTAAGAGAATTATTATTATAGGAGTGAAAGGAGGTATTTAAAAAATGAGTAAATTATACCCACCAACAATTGATACGCCTTTGGCGGCATTTTATGATGCCTCCGCATTGACTATACCAATCATAGATAATAAAACTGTTTCCAAATCAGAGATAGGCGGATATAAAATAAAAATAAAACACGTCGCGTCTGGTAATGTCGTCGCTGAAGCAGAAAGTAATACAACAACTTTCGATTTAACAGGGAAGAAGATAGAGCCGGGAACTGATTATAAAATTTAGATTGCTTATATAGAAGCAAAAACTAATGCTGAAGGATATTATTCTTCAGTAGCAGTTATTAGATATACAAATAAACCTTCTTTTGCGACAGAAGAAAAAAACAATCATCTTATTGTCACTTATGAAAATAAAGACAAAGATGAAAAGATTCTTGAATATCGATTCACGCTTTCTAGACAAAAAACTGGATAGGTCGTTGAAGATACAGGTTTTCTCTTACACAAAAGAGAAAAAGATGCTCTTGAAGAGTATGAAGAAGATGGACAAACCAAGGTAAAATTAAGAAGTGTTGATTAGTTTCAAATTTCTGAAGATTTAAATGAAGATGATTTGTTTAATCTTGTTTATACATATAGAACAATAGATAACTTAGAAGGCACTTTAGAGCATGAAATTATGGGATTGCCGAAAGCCAGTTGTAAAATATTCTAGGAAGGTTTGGTTAATCTCAAAGCGACCTAGGATAGAGAAAACGGCGCCGTCATTTTAAAGATACATTTTGATGAATCCGCCATGAGCATAAGAAATGGCTCATATCTTGTTAAAAGAGCAAAGATAGAATAGGGTACCACGAGATCATAGCTTGATGATATATATCCATGGGAATCTGTTTATGGCTTTAATTTAACATCTCAAAATGTTACTCAAGATATTATTTGGCGCGACCTTACTGTGGCGAATGGCGAATCTTATGTATATTCATTATGTTAGTTTAACTCTAATGGTGTATATTCAGTTAAGATTTATTCTAATATAATAATTCCAAAATTCGATTATATGTACCTTTATGACGGGCAGCGCCAGTTAGCTATTAAATACAATCCAGAAATGAGTTCATTTAAGAATGATATTCTTGAATAGAAAATTGAAACGATTGGTAGAAAATATCCATTTATTTATAGAAATGGTATTGTAAGATATAAAGAATTTCCAATAGGTGGTTTACTGGCGGAAAGCCTTGATCCTGATAATCTCTTCTACTGGAAAAAGAAAGATGAAGAAAAGGCTAGAATTTCAACAAATAGTGATGAATATTTAGTAAAAAATAAAGATATTTACTATGCTGAAAAAGTATTTAAATTAGAGGTTTTAGAGTGGTTAACAAATGGTAAACCAAAATTGTTTAGATCAATAACTGAAGGTAACTATTTAGTTTAGTTAATCAATGTAAGTCTTTCTCCAGAAGAGAAATTGGGAAGAATGTTGCATAAATTTTCATCTACCGCTTATGAAATAGCAGATTTGACTGATGAAAATTTAAGAAATTACGGTATTATAAACTATCAAAATGAAGCAATTAATGGATAGTCAGTTGAAACATATTCACAATATTATGATTTGAGTAAATTACCAAGCGGAGAAAATATAATTATTCCACTGAATAATTAGACCACTTTAACGAATATTGGAATTTATATTACTGGCGCAAGACCTATGACACATCTTAAAATAAGAATCAATGATGAATCTGAACTTAAAGATTATTATATAGGTTTCACTGGAAACTTTGTTTTAGAGCCAGGATAGTTCGATGTAAAAGAATTTATTATTGATAATGATTTAAATGAACAACCATTAATGGGTACTCTTAACTTAGTTGCTACTGGAATATCTAATATAGATTTCTATTTAATAAGCGAAGTCGTGAGAGATCCAGCTCTTTATATTAAGCAAGTGTCTGGATCAACAAATGAGAATGTCTTAAATCAATTGACCAATACAGGAAATCAAGATATAAGATATATTGCTAAATTATAGATATTTAGAAAATATAATTTAGATGTTACAAATTATAATTATAAAGCAAAAATAAAATTTGCCGATAATAATAAAGAAGTAGAAATTGACATGACTAGTAGAGATGTTTATGAAATGAATAACATTACAAAAATGTCCTCTATGATTTTAGGTAATGGATTAAATGCTGTCTTTTATTATAGGATTGTAACAACTAATTATAGTGATGGGAGGAATTAATATATGAATCCATTGCTTGATTAGGAATTTTTATTAAAATTAGATAGTTAGTCCATAAAAAATATTTTTGCAAGGATAACAACTTTAGACTGGGATGAAAATTCCATTGAACGAATTGAAGGAAAAATAACGACAGGTTCTATCTCAATAGATGGTAATTCATCTATGAGAAGAACTTGTTCATTGACTATGATAGTAACCAGTCCAGAAGACACGATAATAGACTGGGTATTACATACCAAATTTAAATTAGAGATAGGCGTTTTAAATGATTTTGATAAACGCTATGATGATATAATTTGGTTTAAGCAAGGAATCTTTATTTTTACTAGTTTTAATATTTCTCGTCAAAAAAATACACATACGATAAGTTTGTCTGGAAAAGATAAGATGTGCTTGCTGAACGGCGACGTTGGAGGAAATATCAATGCATCCACCGACTTCGGGACAGAGCAAGTTGTGGATACAGCCGCTGAGGTCACAACCTATGAAAAAGTCCCTATTGTAGAAATATTAAAGAATCTTTTAATTATATACGGAAGAGAGCTTCCCGCACATGTATTGATAAATGACTTGGATCCTTTTGGATTTGAATTATTACAGTACATGGGGGATAAACCCATTTTTTTAATTTATCAAGCAAATGAAGTAAGATAGATTACTTTCGATCCTAATGTCTACTGGGTTAGTAAAGATGGGAAAAAAGGAAGCACTTTAGATAATGATGCTAGTCCAGATGAAGCTGATAAGTTAGTTTATAACACAATGGGAATTGTAGAAATGGCTCCTACAGAAATATAGTTTAATAGTTCTGTATTTAACGAAGATGCTCCTATATATACTATTGGTAGATGTCTGACTGGTTAGAGTGCCGGATATAGGCTTTGTCCTTTAACGTATGCTGGCGATTTGACAACCAATATTGGCGATTCTGTTACTTCTGTAATAGATAAAATTGTAAATATGCTCGGTTCTCAATATGAATATTTTTATGATATTGATGGAAATTTCGTTTTTTAGAAAAAGCCTGCTTATGCTCCTTTGTATAGGTCATGGTTTATAGATGAATATGCAAAACCTAGTTCATATTAGGATTATATAGCTTATTTCTTCGATGATTTAAGATATATCATTTCTGCTCAAAATACTCCATAGCTAACGAAATTAAAAAATGATTATAGTGTATGGGGAACAAGAAAAGCAGAAAGCGATAAAGATATTGCTATTTTATATAGATATGCGATAGATAAAAGACCATAGACTTATACAACACTAGAATATCCAAATCCAGATAAGGATTATGTAGAAGATTATACTATACATTCTGCGTCAAAAACTTATAACACGACTGTTCCTAATGATGATACTGAAGCTAGGAACTAGTTAAAAGCAGCGGGCCGCATTTTATATGAAAAATTATATGCGGCAGAGCAAAAAGAAGATCAGAGTGAAAGAATAAAAGAAAAGGTTGCAGCCACGAATGAGTATGATCAAAAGCTGGCTGAATTAAGTAGCTAGATAGCTTGGGATTATAGAGAACTTATTTATCAAATGGCGGTTGATTTTTATAGACAAAATCAAGAAGAAGATTTCTTAGATAGAGTAGAGAGAAATAATCCGTTAACTTGTATAAATGGTCAAACAGGTTATGAAATTTATTATACTGATATGATAAGTTTTTGGCGAACTTTATATAGATTAGAGTATGCTGGTATTACAGATGAAATAAATAGAATTACCTATGCGGACGCTAATGGAACTGATACAAGCACTCAAGGATATAATAGAGATTTGATTGAAGCTCCATGGATGTTACAATTCTATTTTGAATTAACTGGTGAAGATACGGAATTTGATAATATATCAATTCCTGTTATTGGCGATCGTCCAAAAGTAGTAAATGAATCTAGCGTTAAATCATTATATTATACTCCGGTTCCAGAAACTGTTTATTATACAGATGAACAAATGATAAATTTAACTAAAAACTACATATTAATTCATTTAAGTGAATCTTTGGCTAATCTATTTTAGATTAGTACTCAACAGACTTCTGCTTTTGAAAAAATGTAGTCTTTGGTATATGAAAATACATTCTGTGCAGAAAAAATTAATATGAATATGATTCCAATTTATTATTTATAGCCTAATACTAGGATTTCAGTAGTAGATGAAGAATCTAAAATAGATAATGAATATATTATTTCAAAAATTAATATTTCATTAGATGGACAAAAAGGCTCTATGTCAGTAGAGGCGAATAGAGCTTCTGAAGAAATACTTTAAAGGAGGTTAAAGGAATGTCACGTAAAATAGCACAATATAAATTAGAAAATCAAGAATTATATATTAAAGTGACAGAAGATGAGTCTTCTGCCGCAGATATTGGAGAAATTTCTTATATCGGTGTATAGGGTTTACCTGGGACGCAGATAGGCATTAATAGTAATAAAACAACTAATTTAACAATTGGATATACCGGAGTTTATGAAGCTGATTTTTCTTCATTTTCTGGAGCCTATTTAAGGTCTATTTATGTTCCAAGTCAATCAGGGACAATTTTAGTAGACCTTCTTTATAGTGGATCCTTAGACGAAGAAAAAGGAGGTACTGGAGAATGAGTATATATGGAAGCAATCCTTCAAGATCTACTTGGTAGTTTGACGGTATTTTTGATAGTTATACAAGCATGAATAATGCTAAAGATTCAATTCTATATGGGCGCCATGTTTTTTTGATTTAGTCAGACGGTGATTATAAAGCTGGTGTTTATTAGAAAACTGATAATACAACATAGCCTTTTATTTTCTTAGGAGATATTACCGCTTTGAATTTAAGTAATATAGTAATAGAACCAAGTGATCCTTATGAAAATAAAGGAGAAATTATTGCAGACGAAGATGGAAATGCTACTATAAAGCTATCTTTAAATTCTTTAAGAGCTTTAGAAAATTTATCAATAGATAGGACTAGCCTTTTAACAGTTGATCAAGATAACCTTCAAGAATCAGTTATTCAATTTTATAATTTTCCAGAAACTAATCCCGGATCCACTTCTGAAAGTGGTAATTATACTCCTAGTATAACAAATGGATTTGATTTAAAAGGCGATGGGGTTACTATAAAACTTATTAAGGGTACCCCAACTGCAAGAGCACAAGTAATATTAACTGCTGCTCCTTCTTGGAGACAATTCCCAACAACTGCTGCAGAATCTGTTACTATAAACTATGATGATACAGAAGGTGCTGTAACATTAAATAATATGAATTATAATTATGATTCACAGAGCAATACATTGACAGCGACTATCGAAGATGAACCTGATAACGCTTAAGTAAATAGTAAACCTTAAAAAAGGCAAAAAAAATAAGGCGAGAGTTTTTTAACTCTCGCCTTTTTATTATTTTAAAGACTTGTAAAGAATTTCTATTCTTTAACTTCGCCTTCGATTCTTGGAATTAAGTAAGCATCAAGATCTCCTGTAATGCTTTCTATATAATCTTTAGCATCCTCTGTAAGATTTTCAAGAATCATCTGCAAAGTTTTATTAAGAGCTTCTTTCTAAGCTTCTGCGTCGAAAAGATTTTCTTTCTTCAAAGCGTCTACAAAAGTCTAATTTGTAGCAGCTACGCAGGTATGTATTAAATTATCAATAAATGTTAATAAGTTTTTCTTATTTTCATCTTCTGTTTTAGCCTTACTTTCTTTTATCTTCTGGATAAAATAATTGCCGGCCATTCTTACGAAATATATCAAAATAGGAAGTACTAAAAACTGTACTACTATTTCAAAAACTTCTTTTAATCTCATATTCGAATACCTTCCTTACTCTCCAAGTTTTTGTTTATTATACTTTTCAGTAACCTAATCAAAAATTTTATCGCCAAAGCAGTTTCCACCTAAACCATTATATGCCTAATGATCTTTAATGAATCTGCGATAATCGTCATCTGAAATCATATCAGTCTAATCTCTTAATTTAAGACCAAACTCTATGAATTGTCTACCTTGAACAGAGAGTAAACCTTTTCTTAATAAATCAATTTCCTATTGGATAGCAGATATTTCATTCTGAATATTCTCATCTGATTTATCTGAACTCTCTTTAATTTTATCAAGCTATTCAGTTAACTTCTTTTCAAATTCTTCAAATTCTTTTCTTTTTTTCTCGGTTTTTGCCAGTTTCCATAAATTATAGAATTTTTTAGCGGTTATTGATAAGCCGAGAGAAATCAATCCGAGTAGACAATTTACCCAATATTTAGCGATAAATTCGCCTAGCCACTCCATAATTATTCATTCCTCGCTTTCGATATAGTCTGAAAATGCCATTTCTTTTTTAGTACGTATTTTCATAGATATATAAAAATTAAGAAAGAATAATTCTCTTCTTTTGTCCAAGCGATTATTCCCAGGAGAGCATCTCAACTTGCCCATTACAAGCATAAGTACCTATACAAATGGCGTCGCATTCATCTTGCGTAGCCTTAATACCAAAATTGGTTTGTACATATTCCTATGCTGCTTTTTTCTGAGCAGATCGGTCTTTACCTTTTATATTTAATTTACTTTTCCAAACAGATGCAAGCACACTGCTTATAGGAATACGAATATCGTATGCCATTTCATATAAAACGCCAATTACTTCGGCTAATATTTTAAAGGTGGCGACGTTGTCACCTACAGTCCGTTGTAATTGAATATCTTCTATTATAAGCTCATCGATGTTCTCTTCAGAAATTAGACTTTTAACTTTCTAAACTATCTTTGAGAGCCGTGCGCCCATATCTTTGTCATTAAACTCAAATTTTCCAAATTTTACTAATTTTCCATTTTCAAAAATGGAGAAACCAGAAATGTGACTACTCTAATCTAATGCTAAAATCTTAGGCATTTGTCGAACCAAAACCGCCAGATCTTTCAGTATCGGTCGAATCTTCATCATCTATATAGTATTTTTGAACAATACCTTGAGCAATACAATCTCCAGCTTTTAAAGAGATTGGATAAGGACTGAAGTTTATAAATTGACCGAATATTTCTCCCTCGTTACTTGGGTTATCAGCATAGTCTGCATCGATAATGCCTTCGCCATTTGCCAAGAGCAAAAGATATTTTAAAGGAGTAGAAGATCTAGGTACGATTTTTAAATAATATCCAGATGGAAGATAAACCTTAACGCCAAAGGAAACCAGAGTTGGTTTCAAGGACGAAGGAATACTATTCTTCGCTTCTGCGAGTGTATGGGGATGATCTGTATTTAAAAGATATTGAGTAGAATTCATTTCAAAATTTTGGAAAAAGGATGGTATTATAATATCTTGAGCAACGTATAAATCATATCCTGCGCTATCTTTAGTAGCTCTTTTAGGAATAGGGAAGTATACGTCTTTTAAGCGGGAAACTTTTTTAAAAGTTACTTGCATAACTTTTTCCTCCTTACTTATGAATGAGAATAGTTTACAGTAATTTGATCACTAGGATACTTTTCATCATTGAAAGTCTTCAAAAGGGTTACAGTAAACCATTCATCAACAATTTCACCTTTTTGTTTACGAGTTTTGTGTTCACAATTATATTTAGGAAGACTATAAATTGAAGCCTCTTTTGCCTTTTCAATGAAAGCAGTAGCTTCTTCTTCTGTGTCAAAACGATACTTTTCTGTTGCTGAAATCAAATAATTCATAAAAACTCCTTTTACTCTATTGTCGTATAAAGTTTAATTTCTTTACCAACTGCGGCCTGTAGCATCTCAACGTATCCGTTCAGGGCATCAGGCCAAGTACAAAATATAATATGCTTTGCTTCTGGATAAGCCGCATGAAATTCAGTAATTTTTGAAGGAAGATCCTCAAACAAAACTCTTCTCATCGGCTCAGAATCGCCACTATTTATAAAAAAATAATAACTAAAACATTCATTTGGGTTAATTAAATACCCTATCTGTTGTACGTCCATAGCTTTTCTCCTTTAATGAAATTCAACTACGCCCATATCATAATTAAAGAAATGATAACATTCTACATTTGTAGAATCATGGTCTTGTATCCAAATTGCTATTTCTGGACTAGTCTCTTCTGTAGATACATCTTTAATAACGCCAACATAGCCAATACACTCTAAGAGGGCATCTGCTATAGACATTTCATCTGGACGACTTGTTCTTCTAAACAAAGTATAATAAGATGCTTCTTTGCTTAAAAGTGTATAATAATTACCATAATTTTTGCTCATAAAATCAGGTAATATTTCATTTTTAAATTTGGCTAAATTTTCTTCTGTAAACTCTGGAAGCTGTGATATTATTTGTTTATTAATATCATAAAGTGACATTTCTAAGCCTTTAAACTTCGCGGCTGATGGCAACTCTTTTATACCTAGGCCAAGACGAACATCTTCTGCATTAACAGCTGCCCAATCGCCGTAATCTTTATATTCATAATACATATGAGATTCAGTTACAAAAGCAATAGAACCAACTTTTATATCTTTAGGAGTTCTTTGGCTTAATTCTTTTTTGCTTTTATAAACCCCAAAGAAATTAGATTGCATATTCATAATATTTTTTCCTTTTTCTCTTATTTTATATCTATATTATACCATATTTTTTTTAAAGAGTCAAGTGGAATCACCGTCTAGTTTGTTGATCCTCTTTTGTCAAGTGTGATATCTCTTTTGTCTTGAATATATGGCCCATCTATTAAATAATCACACAGAGATATTATTTGATAGACTAAAGGGTTTTTACTTTTAACTAAATCTTTTAAATAATATCCTGTCCATAAATAAATTTTTATTGTTGGATAAATTGATCTAACTGTAGAAACAATTTTATATGATAAAGCTAAATTTTCTTCACAGAGCGGTTCTCCGCCCATTAAACTAAAATTTCTTTGAATACCATTTTTTCCAATAGCATCAATAATCATATTCATAGTTTCATCAGTAAATTCTTTGCCGCCATTAAAATCCCAGATGTGAGAGTTATGACAACCCTCACACTGGATTGGACATCCTTGAACAAAGAATGTTACGTTCATACCATCGCCGGCGGCAATGTCATTTTTAATTATACCTGCCCATCTCATGATTCTATCACTCCTACATGGCGAACGCGGTGTTGCACCTCATCTTGCTTGCCGTGGTTAAAGGCAGACCTGTAATCGCCTGTCAAGTAACCAGTCACCCGTCGTAGCTGTTGAATATTTGTACTTCCACAAATCGGGCATTTATCATTTATTTCACCCTAGAATCCGCAATCTAAGCAGGTATCAGAAGGAACGTTTATTGCGAAGTATGGAATATCATGATCCATTGCATAATTAACTAATTGTTCTATTGCTTCTGGATTATGAACCGCTGAAGCATCTAATTCAACATATGTTATACATCCGGCGTTTGAATATCCCGTAAGCTGACTTTCAATATCTATTTTATCAAAGGGACTTATTTGATGCCATACAGGAACATGAATTGAATTTGTAAAGAAATCTTTATCACTTACATTTGGAATAGTTCCATATTTTTGGCGGAACTTCTTTAATGCTGTATAGCAGAGGTTTTCTGCCGGTGTATAATACACACCAAAGTTTAATTTATATTCTTGCTTAAATTCTGCACAACGATCTTTGAAAAGTTGTTCTATTCGTTTAGCAAGTTCCATACCTTTTTCTGTAGTATGGTCGCAACCAATAAGA
>Ga0247610_10000273_pt1 | contig 81107 bp, 44 predicted proteins | sample 174DNAGHGhighgp2_FD_193483 | JGI IMG/M metagenome (GOLD analysis project Ga0247610, IMG submission 193483) | Sheep rumen microbial communities from Palmerston North, Manawatu-Wanganui, New Zealand - 1742 DNA GHGhigh gp2 | ecosystem: Host-associated > Mammals > Digestive system > Stomach > Rumen... | reverse complement strand
TCCGTGAGATCATCGGTGCTAAATTCAAAGTAGAAGGTGATCTTCGTTCGGAAACACAATTGAACATCAAACGCTTGATGGATATCGGTTGTTACCGTGGTGTACGTCACCGTATCGGTCTTCCCGTCCGTGGACAGAGCACCAAGAACAACGCCCGCACGCGCAAGGGACGTAAGAAAACTGTTGCAAATAAAAAGAAGGCAACAAAGTAAACTAGTAGTTAACAACCAACAAATTATCTATCAATTATGGCAAAGAAAGCTATTGCAGCTAAGAAGCGCGTAGTGAAGATTGATGGCGTTGGCCAGCTTCACGTGATGTCTTCTTTCAACAATGTAATCGTTACGGTTGCTAACGGTGACGGCCAAGTAATCAGCTGGTCTTCGGCTGGTAAGCAAGGCTTCCGTGGCAGCAAAAAGAATACTCCGTACGCAGCACAAATGGCAGCAGCTGACTGCTGCAAGGTCGCATTCGACCTCGGTCTGCGTAAAGTTAAAGCATACGTTAAGGGTCCCGGACAAGGACGTGAGTCGGCTATCCGTGCTTGCGTAGCCGCTGGTATCGATGTAACTGAAATCGTTGACGTTACTCCCATGCCGCACAACGGTTGCCGTCCTCCGAAACGTCGTCGTGTATAATGTTTAACTCTTTAACGTAAATTAAATTATGGCAAGATATATTGGCCCAAAATCTCGCATCGCACGCCGCTTCGGCGAGGCTATCTTCGGCGAGGATAAGGTGCTTGCAAAACGTCCGTACGCACCCGGACAACACGGCGTTAACCGTCGTAAGAAAAACTCTGAGTATGGTACTCAGCTCGCTGAGAAGCAGAAAGCTAAATACACCTACGGTGTACTCGAGCGTCAGTTCCGTCTTCTCTTCGCGAAAGCTGCCCGTACCAAAGGTATTACCGGTGAGATCCTGATCCAGCTTCTCGAGTGCCGCCTTGACAATATCGTTTATCGTCTCGGTATGGCTCCTACTCGTGCTGCTGCACGTCAGCTCGTTAGCCACCGCCACATCACTGTGGACGGCAAAGTAGTGAACATCCCTTCCTTCGAGGTTAAGCCCGGTCAGGTTGTTGCTGTTCGCGAAAAAGCTAAATCGCTTGAGGTCATCAATGAGTCCCTCCAGGGCTTCAACCACGCTAAGTACGGTTGGCTCGAATGGAACGAGGCCGACAAGGCTGGTAAGCTGCTCAATGTTCCCGCTCGCGCTGAGATTCCGGAGAACATCAAGGAGCAATTAATCGTTGAGTTGTACTCTAAATAATCATTAAATTCATGGCAATATTAAATTTCATCAAACCTGACAAGGTGATAATGTTGGATTCGAGTGCGAACAAAGGTATCTTTGAGTTTCGCCCACTCGAGCCGGGGTATGGAATCACGATAGGCAACGCGATCCGTCGCGTACTGCTGGGTAGCCTCGAAGGCTACGCCATCTGCTCTGTCAAGATCAGTGGTATTGATCATGAATTTGCTACGATCCCCGGTGTAATCACTGACGTTACCAACCTTATCCTCAACCTCAAGCAGGTGCGCTTCCTCCACAAAGAGGGCATCGACGAGACCACCGAAACGGTCAAACTCCATGTCCACAAGCAGAAAGCCTTCCTCGCCGGTGAGTTCAATACCGTCCTGCAGAACTTCGAGGTACTCAACCCCGAACTCCAACTCGCAGAGATGGACGACTCAGCGGATTTTGAGATTGAGATCACCATCAACAAGGGTCGCGGATACGTGCCCGGTGATGAGTCCCGTGCGAAAGATGCGCCTATCGGCACGCTCGCTATCGACTCTATCTACACGCCTATCCGTAACGTCATGATTTCGGTTGACCAGTTCCGTGTCGAGCAACGTACCGACTACGAGAAACTGACGATTGAGATTACCACGGACGGCTCGATTGCCCCGCAACAGGCACTCACCGAAGCCGCTAAGATTCTCATCTACCACTTCATGCTCTTCTCTGACGAGCGTATCGTTCTCGAAGAGGAGACCAAGAAGAACAGCAACGCACTCGACGAGGAGATCCTCCGTATGCGTCAACTCCTCAACCAGAAACTGCAAGACATGGACCTCTCCGTGCGTGCACTCAACTGCTTGAAGGCTGCTGAAGTAGAGACTCTTGGCGAACTCGTTAAGTACCACCGCGCTGACCTGCTCAAGTTCCGTAACTTCGGTAAGAAATCTCTCACCGAACTCGACGAACTCCTCGAGCGCAACGGCCTCGCCTTCGGTATGGACATCTCGCGCTACAGAGCGCTTGATTAAATCTAAAATGTAAAATTTTAAATGTAAAATAATTTTTTATGAGACACAATAAAAAATTTAATCACCTTAGCCGCAAGGCCAACCATCGCGCAGCGATGTTGTCCAACATGGCGTGCTCGCTGATCATGCACAAGCGTATCAGCACGACCCTCGCTAAGGCTAAAGCGCTCCGTATCTACGTGGAGCCTATCCTCACACGTGCCAAAGAGGATAACATGAACAACCGTCGTTTGGCTTTCTCCCTCCTCAAACAGAAAGAGGTCGTTACCGAACTCTTCCAGAATGTAGGTGAGAAGATCGCTAACCGTCCGGGTGGTTACACTCGTATCCTCCGCACAGGCTTCCGTCTGGGCGATGCTGCTGAGATGTGTATCATCGAGCTCGTTGACTACAATGAGAACATGCTCAAGGAGACCAAGAAAGCTGCTAAGAAAGCTACCCGCCGTGCCGGCAAAAAAGCCGTTAAAGAGGAAGTAGCTGCCGTAGAAGAGGCCGCTCCCGCAGCGGAAGAGAAAGCAGCTGAGTAATTGACCCGTCGGTATACCGGTATCCCGAGATCCCGGTATCCCGAGAAAAATTAAAAACTATGTTTTTAGACGTCAATTCCCATAAACAAAACGTAACAGATCTCGCCAACTGCAAGGTTGGCGAATCTGTTTCCGTTTCCGGCATGATCCACAACGTCCGCGTCACCAAATGGGGCGGCTTTATCGTTCTCCGTAAGAGTCGTGGTCTGCTCCAGGCCGTTGTCTCCAACGAGACTTCCAAGTTCTTCGACGAGAAAGGCGCAGAGATCGCCATGAACGACCTCTGCCGCGAGATGGCGATCACCCTCACCGGTACGGTCAACGAAGCGAAGATCAAAGACCCCGCAGCCTTCTACAACACCATTGAGATCGCTGTCTCCGAGGTCCGCGTCCTGAGCCGCCCGACAACCGCCGAGGTAGTGGACATGAACGCCCTTAAGTTCGGCGACGAAGAGACACTCCTGCGCTATAAGTTCGACAACCGTCAGGTCACCCTCCGCAACCCGCGCGACATGGCGATCCTTAAGGTACAATCGACTATCGCACGTGCCTTCGGTGAGTTCCTCAGCGCGAACGGCTTCACCCAGATCTTCACCCCGAAGATTGTCTCCGAAGGAGCAGAGGGTGGTGCTAACGTCTTCAAGATGGACTATTTCGGCAAGCAGGTGTATCTGGCTCAGAGCCCTCAGTTCTACAAACAGATCGGCGTCGGCGTCTATGAGCGCGTCTTCGAGATCGCGCCCGCATATCGCGCAGAGAAACATGCGACCTCCCGTCACCTCAATGAGTACATCTCCCTCGATGTCGAGATGGGTTTCATCAAAGGTCAGGAAGATGTCATGACCCTCGAGGCGGCTCTGCTCCGCCATATCATCGCTGTCGTAGAGCGCGATTGTGCGCACGAGCTCCAGCTCTTGAACGCCGTTAATCCGGTGCTTCCCGAGCAGGTACCGGCATGGAAACTCTCCGAGGTACACGAGATTCTCTTCGAGAACCACCTCTGCGAGGCAGACCACCGTGGTGAAGATGACTTGGCTCCTGAGGAAGAAAGGGCAATTTGCAAATATGCATATGACAAATACGGAAGTGATTTCGTCTTTGTGACCCATTTCCCGTCCGAGCACCGTGCTTTCTATGCGATGGACGACCCCGAGGATCCGTCGCTCACGTTGAGCTTCGACCTCCTCATGCGCGGTCTGGAGATCACCTCCGGAGGTCAGCGTATGCATAAAGAGGCGGACTATCGCGAGAAGATGCTCCGTCGTGGCATGAACCCCGATGCGTTCCATTTCTACCTTGATACCTTCAAGAACGGCATGCCTCCTCACGGCGGCTTCGCCATCGGCCTGGAGCGTATCACGGCTTGCTTCTTAGGCATCGCCAATGTCAAGGAATGCTCGATGTTCCCCCGTGACATCAACCGCGTAGCACCTTAATAGAGAATCCGCCAAGTTGGCGGATTTTTTATTTCCTCTCCGCTCCCCTTGCGCTACCTTTGCGCTACCATTATCCTTCTCCTTCGTATCACGTCGGCTAATTGCCGACACATATCCGCTATTTTCTTTCGATTTCGCTTCAAAATGCAGGTTTTTCATTTTACGTATAGTCTCAAAACTCGCGACATTTAGACGCCCATCGCGCCACTGACAATCAAAGAGTTACAAAAAGCTATGAAAAACCTGTCGCTTTTTCCGTGTTCGTTATTTTTGTACCTCTTCCTGCATATTTTTGCAAATATATTTGCGTATTTCAAAAATTATTTGTAATTTTGCAGCGCAAAATGTATCCAGGTCTGACCTCACCGACAGCGTTAAAAAGCGGTGAAAAATATTGGAAAATATAAATTAATTATGGCGAAAGTTAAATCGGACACATTACATGTGCAAGGCATTAATGTAGGAATCTACACAGAAGATTATCGGAATGAGTATATCTCATTGACAGATATTGCTCGCTACCGAAATAGTGATGATCCGCGTTTTGCCATACAAAACTGGATGCGAAACCGTAATACCATTGAGTTTCTGGGCTTATGGGAAACATTGCATAACCCGAATTTTAACCGTGTGCAATTCGACACGTTTAAAAATGAAGCCGGATTGAATCGCTTTGTGATGACGTCATCCAAGTGGAACAACAATCTTATGTCTATGCCGATGAGGCAGATGTGCTCAATGTTGCTTTGTTTGGTATGACAGCTGCTCAATGGAGAGCACAGAACCTAGGCAAAAAGGGAAATATAAGAGATTATGCAACAATCCAACAATTATTGGTATTAGCAAATTTGGAATCGTATAATGCTCTTTTAATAGAACAACATCAACCACAATCAAGTCGTTTGCAATCATTGCGTGTTATGGCGATAAAGCAGTTACAAACCTTGTCAGCTCTTGATATCTCTGGGCTACCTCAATTGCCCAAAGCATAAACCATCGTCACTCACTGACGTTAAACAGGACCAGGTCTGACCTCACCGACAGCGTAAAAAAGCGTTAATATAAATCCGGTAAGAAAAAATACAAAAATTCAATAAAATGACACTTTTATTTGCAAGTGTCATTTTTTTTGTGTAATTTTGCAGCGCAAAATGAATCGTGCCCTTGTGGCTAAGAAAGTTTTGCGGTATTTAGCTCACGCCGAGGGTATATGTCTTTCGGGATGGGGGTAAATACAGGACATAAAAGCGTTCGTATCTGCGCCCCGTAGTGACCTCTTAATGGGGTCCCAAAAGAAACATGGTGATGTTTCGCATGGGGAGAGTGGAGACAATTGTCGCACCTGCGATTTAGCCATTGGCGGTATCGCAAATTGCGAACTATTTGGCGAACGCGACAAAAGGCGTCTTACGCGCTTTGTTTTGGCTAACAGGAATCTGGTAAATTCACAAATAATCCAAAACATTGCGACACAAGATGCCCATTGGTATGTAATTAATGTACGCGCGTACTGCGCGCATTTGTACATACGGCGTGGGCTTCAGTGTTGTTGTTTGGATTAGAAGGCAATACCAGAGCCTCTGTTAGCGGAACAGCAAGATTGCAGTCCCGCTTTTTGTGTGTATATGTTTGAACAAAATAAAACTAATATACCGGAGAATGCCGAAAGCCGAATAATAAAATGGAGAGAAATAATAAACGGAGAATGCCGAAAGCCGAATAATAAAATGGAGAGAAATAATAAACGGCGCATGCCGAAAATCCGATAAAGAGTAGACAATAAAAGTTGCGCCCGACACGAATTAGGGAAGAAGAAAATGAAACAAGTATTTTATGCAGAGCCTATGGAAGAAAGCCTCACTATAGGCAAAGAACTTTACAAGGTGGTTCGGGTTGGAAATGATGGCAAAAGCCAGAAAACAGATTACCAATATTTAACAAGAGCAGCTGCTGAAGAAAAGGCACATGAGTTAAATGAAGAGTTTAATAATCAAAATTGATTAATCGTCATTATGAAAAAAGAAACATTACATCTTCAAATCTTATCGTATTTGAAAGATCAGAAAGAGATTGTTAATCTCAAAAAAGTATTCGAAAAGTTCTTGGGCGAAAAGCAAGGACTCTTAATCCAAAACGATGTAAGCGAATGTCGCGGAGAAGATTGTTTCAAGCGAATGTCTGCTATTTTATTTGCCATTAATCGCTTGCAAGAAGATAGGCAAATAGTGTTAGCCCACATTGACAAAGAAGTAGCTAAAGATTATTCAGATTTTGGACACACAGCGATGGATATCAACCATGCATATTCGTTGTCTGTAATTGAAAGTAAATTGACAGGGTATTATCACAAACTTCTAAAAGAGCATATCTTATCTACAATTTATGTTGCGGAAGAAGCTGATGACTATATAAAAAGAGGAGGTTGCTCAAAAGAATTACAGCAAGCTAAAATCCAAACATGCTTGGCATGGGGAGCTGTAATAATAGCAATTTTGACTCTAATGACTAGTATTCTAACGTTTATATTGGTAAAATAAAAATTGTATGAAAAGATTTTTTGCTTTAATTATAGCTATTTTAGCTATATATTCTACCTATGCCAATGAGGTATTTATTGATAACCACACTCAAAAAGGGACATATAATGGACGTCCTGTATGGATTGTTTTTCATGATGAAGAACTAAATTTTGGTTATAATGGTCATGTAGAAACGAATACTTCTCTAAATATTACTGTTGATACTAAAGATATGGGATGGTTTCAACATGGTCGTCCTAATTTTAATACAAATTTAATACCAGAAGAAAAACTATATTCTATTGGAATAAAAAAAGGTCAAGTTAGTGCATATTGTTATGTTGTAACGAACACCCCATCACAAACTACGTGTTCTAAGACACAGAAAAAAATTACTCTTTGGATAGGAATGAATATTTCACGTTGGGAACGTAGTCGCGATGGAGGAAGTTCTTGGACCAATATAGCATGTACATCATATCAATATACAGAATCGAATCCGACTGCTGGAACTGCCAAATACCGTGTTTTAGGTACAGATGGAAAATATAGCGACATTATAACAATTACCTACGTTGATGCTGTTCCTTCGACAATCCAAGCCACACCCGCTACCAGCACAAAGACCGTAGATGAAAGCATCACGTTGGAAGCGGATGTGGAAGATAATGGCTATTCGTATCAATGGAAGAAAGGCGGCACGGATATTTCCGGAGCGAAAAGCAGAACATATACCATCTCTAAAGTCAAATCGTCTCATGCCGGTAACTATACTTGTTATGTATCCAATGGATGTAATGGTGTAACTACGACTACTGCAACCCTAACGGTCAATAAATGCGCACAGGTGATTGACTTTCCTGAGATACCGGTTCAGACCTATTCTTCCGGTCTAACATATACCTTACCCAAGACCACGAACAAGGGGCTCACGATTACTTACCAAAGTATGAATACCTCGGTAGCAACGGTAAGCGGAAACGTATTAACCATTAAAGCACCCGGCACGGCTGTCATTTCTGCTACACAGGTCGGCAATGCTGATTACTTGGAAGCCACGCAAGTATCTCGTACGCTGACGGTTAACAAACGTTCACAAGTTATTACATTTGGTGAATTGTCGGAAAAGACATACGAAGATCTGCCTTTCACTCTTCCACAAAAGACGAATGAGGGGTTGACAATATCATACACAAGTACGAATACTAGTGTCGCAACCGTTAGTGGTAACACCGTTACAATCCTTAAACCGGGTAGCACAGATATCATCGCTTCGCAAACAGGTGACGCAACCCACTATGCAGCGGCAGAAGTATCACGAACTCTTGTGGTTAAGAAAGCCGCACAAGAGATAACATTTGCTGCCTTAGTAAGCAAAACATACGGAGATGCTCCTTTTGCACTTAATCAGGTAAGTAACAAAAATTTAACTATCTCATATACCAGTAGCGATGCTTCTGTAGCTTCTATATCCGGCAATATGGTTACTATCCATAAACCGGGCACGGTTACAATTACTGCATCACAGCCAGGAAATGCCTATTATTTGGCTGCTACTTCTGTGTCACAAACGCTTACGATCAAGAAGGCAAATCAATCTATTAATTTATCTGCACTTGAATCACGTCCGTATGGCAGTGCTGATTTTGCCCTGCCGGCACAAACGGACAAGGGGCAAACAATAACTTACGTTAGCAGTAATACAGAGATCGCTACTATCAATGGTAATATAGTTCATATCACCGGGGCCGGAACTACAGAGATTACAGCTACGCAGGAAGGGAATGAATATTATAACGCTGCTCCGACGGTTTCACAAACATTGACGGTTACAAAGGCTTATCAAACGATTAGTTTCCCTCAATTACCGGAATGTGTTTACGGACAAGCGCCTATTACTCTAAACGCAACTGTTAATTCTAATGCGGATATCGAATATGAGAGTTCTGATTATTCCGTAGCGCAGATAAATGGCAACCAATTATCAATTGTAGGCGCAGGGCAATGTTATATAACAGCCTCTGTAGCAGGTAACAAAAACTATTATACTGCAACTCCCGTAGAAAGGACATTGGTAGTAGCTAAAGCTCCGCAAGTAATTACATTCGCTCCGTTGGAGAATGAGTATACGTACGGAGATGCTCCAATTGCTTTGGTGGCAACGAGTAATACCGGAAACGTGACTTTCACTTCTTCGAACCCGGCAAAGTTGATGATTGTTGGTACAAACGCAATTATTAACGGAGCAGGTACATTTACAATAACGGCTTCTTTGGATGAGGATGTAAACTACTTAGCAGCCTCTACCTCGCAGGAGATAAAGGTCAACAAAGCTAACCTGACTGCAACCGCCAATAATGCGTCTCGTGTATATGGTGAGGCGAATCCGGAGTTTACATATATCTATAAGGGATTTGTAAATGGAGATACAAAATCAGAGATAACTGCTACTATACAAGTGTCCTCCGAGGCAAACTTGACCTCTCCTGTCGGTACTTATGAAATCGTGGCTACTGCAACTACCGATGAAAACTATAATATAATTTGCAAGAAAGGCGTATTGACAATCAATAAAGCGGCATTGTCTATTTCGACGCAACCAAGTTCTCGTGAATATGGAGAGAATAATCCGGAATTTGAATTTACTTATACTGGTTTCAAGAATGAAGAAAACAGCGATGTGTTAACTTCACTTCCGCAAGCATACACGACGGCAAAAAAGACAAGTCCTACAAATACATATCCTGTTTACGTTACCGGCGCTACGGCTCAAAACTATACCATTGCATACGAAGAAGGCTCACTGGTCGTTGAGAAAGCGCCTCTTACTATTAAGGCTTTGGATGCTACCCGTAAACGACTCGAACGTAATCCGGAATTTGAATTAAGTATCAGTGGCTACAAATTGGAAGAGACTATTGATGTTTTGGACAAACTGCCGACTATTCAATGTGAAGCAGATATAAATTCGCCGGCAGGCACGTATCCGATAGTCCTGTTGAATGATGGTTATGCCGCTAATTATGAGTATACTTTAATTAACGGTGTACTGACCGTTGAAAAACTACAATTCACCATCACCGTTCAATCAGAAGATGAATCAATGGGAACGGTTTCCGGTGGAGGTATCTATGATGAGGAAGAAACAGTCAACATCTATGCCACCCCGAAAGCACATCACCACTTTGTAAAATGGGATGATGATAATAAGGATGTTATGAGAAGTGTTATAGTAACACAAAATGTGACTTATACTGCTACCTTTGCGATAGACAAACATACTATTACAACTTCTGTAAACGATGGCTCGAAAGGCTTCGTTTCTGGTGCCGGAGAGTATGATTACGGAACAATAATAGAATTAACGGCAGTGCCATTTGAAGGCTACCAGTTCAATCAATGGTCTGATGGGAACACCCAGAACCCACGGCCAGTTGATGTGGTCGGTAATGCTTCATACACCGCAGAATTTGGTATGAAACAATGTGTCATAACGCTGAAAACATCTGATTATATAATGGGTAGAGTATTCGGAGAAGGAACATATGATTATGGAACTTATATTGAGTTGAAGGCAATACCAAATTCCGGCTATAAATTTAGTCATTGGAGTAATGGAAAAACGTACAATCCGTATACCATGACTATTCAAGACGATCTAAATCTTATAGCGTATTTCGAAGACGAGAGCTTAAATGACGCAGAACAAACAGATGTTGTATTTACAGGAGATGCTACTTTGGATTCTCTGATTATAAATACAACAGGAAATGCCGCTCAATTCATTTGGCCGGTTATTGATGGAGCTACACTTTATACTTTAGTTATATGGGCAGATGAGGCGCAAACAATTAAAGTGTGTACACTTACTTTCAACACATCGGGACAACTCGTTAACATAGACTTTTCCAAAAATGCGCCTGCGCGTATGCATAATCAATCGGCAAAGGCAGATAATGTTCAAAATGTAGCGCTTGCATTTACGGTTACCGGGTTAAGTCAGAATGTGAGATATCGTTTCGACATGGAAGCGAAAAACGGTCAATCCGAAACTATTGATAGTACGCATGGCTATTTTGAAACAAGTGGTCCTACGGATCTTAATACTACCAATAGCCTACCGGCAATGGATAAGATTCAAAAACTTCTTATCAACGGCCAGATCTTCATTCTCCGAGGAGAGAAGGTGTACAATGCGCAGGGCGCTTTGGTAAAGTGACCAAGGGACTAAGTACCAAGTACAAAGGAACAAATCGGGCGGCTCGATGAGAGAGTCGCCCGTGTGCTGTATTAACAGTAAATATACTTAAGATTTTTGATGAAATACACAAAATATTAAATATACTTTAAATTTTTGCAAAATAATTTGCATATATTAAATTAAATTTGTACATTTGCAGCGATTTTACGGAAAAGTGTCACATGTGACAGATTTTCGGAAAGTGAAAGTGCTTTGGTGAACCAACAAATATCTTAAAATGAATATATTACGTCCCACTTATATGCGTCAGTTAATTGTGTAATGAACCCCAAAAGTTGAACACAAAACTTTTGGGGTTCATTACAAACACCCGAACACCCTTCTATATAAACTCACACACGTGCGTGTATGTATTCTAGAAAAAGGGTGTTCACCCGTTCACCTGTTCACCTATGAATCACTAATCCTCTCCCGTCTGACCACCAAAAAATCTGCCACTAAAACGGGGTTTTAACGGGGTTTTGTCCTACTTAAGTCATTATTTTAACTATGAAAATCACCACCGTGCAGGCTGCTGTCAACACCCGCGCAAAGAACCTCGCTACCTTGGCACAGGATCAGGCTGCGTTCCTCGCGCAGAAAGACCAAGCCGGAGGTTGCAAGACCTTCAAGTCCTGGCTCTAGAAAGTTGAGGGAGAAGCTTACGATGAGAATCATCAGTAAGATTCTCCCGATGGGGTCCCCGACGTAAACCAACGTAGTGTTTGCGGTGGGGAAAGCGGAGCTTCCCCGAGTACTTCCTACTAAAACTGAGTTTTGGTACATGTACGAGGGGTTTGCCCGCGCAGGCGACGCGTACGACGAGGCCCTCAACGGCTAAGCCCAAAGGACATCTGCTAAAGGTTCAAAAAAGGAAAAATCGCTCAAACCGAGCGATTTTTCTTTGTCTATTAGAAACTTTGAATGTTCATCACTGCCTGGTAGAAGGCATCATTATCCAGATTGGAACGGTTGCGAACACGGGTCTTGTAGGTATATACGGTATTGATGGAGTAATCCAGCACCTTACTGATTTGATCGTTGTCGTTTATCCCAAGCCGAATGAGCGCGAAGATTCGCAGTTCGGTAGAAAGCAATTCATTGCCCTTGACGGTTAACTCTTCGCCTTCCCGCAAGAGGGCATTGAAATCCCGGATAAAGTTCGGGAAGATATGCAGGAAGGATTGGTCGAACTGCTTGTAAAAATCTCTTCTGCAATTGTGGGCATCTATATAATTGGGAATAATCACCAGTTCATCCGTCCGTTTCTCTTGTGCTTTGCGGCGGACAAACCGTTCATAACGTTCCAACCGGCTTATGAGATCGGACATACTGCAGCACGAAGAACCGATATACTCTTCTTTGATACGATTGGTCTCAAGCAGTTTTTCGTTCATGGTCTGAATGGTGCTCTGTGCCTTTCGGATAGCCCGCATGCGGTTGATCAGTATAATCAGCATAATGAGCAGCACTGCCAGTAGGACATAGAGCATGGTGGACTGAATTGCTATGCGGTGGTTCGTATGTTCGAGGGTAAGCAGCTGTTCCTGCTCGATGATCGGCAAGATACGTCCAACGGATAGCTGTCTGTGCCTTGCGTTATAGTACTCCGCATCGTCCATTGCCATCCGGATATAATAGGCAGCATGCTGCAGGTCACCTTCTTGGTAGAGCCTTTGTGCCACAAGCGCCAAGGCAATCGTCTCCTTTGTAGAGCTACGCAGATCGCTGATGGCTGCTTGTATAAGATACGAATCGGCAATCTCCGTCTGCCCCATCAGCGTATAGGCATGTGCAATACTCGAGTACGCGATCGCTTTTTCGTGCTCGGTGATCGTGGAGCATGCGAGTGCCAATTTAAACTGCTCTATGGCACGCGCATAATCGTTCATCTTGACTTTATACAGGGCAGACGTACTCCAATAAAGCACGGTGTCTGAAGGTGCAATAAGTTCCAGTGCTTTCTCGCTCAGCGCATTACCCTCTGCTATGTAAACATAACTGAGGTCACCGTGTACATAATCCGCCATGTCGTATTTCAGACGCGCGTAATTGGTGTAGTAGTAGATACGGTCTTTCGTGCTTAGTCTGGCGGGATCAATGTGATTAAAGACCTCCAAGGACTCATGGAACAGACCGGAACTAAGATAGATGAAGGCACGCCTCAGTTCCGTCTTGGCTTGAAAATCCGGATGACCTAACAGCCTTGCCTCATCGATCATCTTGTTGACGAAACTGAATGCGGTGTCGTAGTTGAAAGATTGATACTCCTCGAAGAGCAACACATATTTGTCGTATGTGCTGATGGATGTGTTCTGTTCTATCTCCTGAATGCGCAGATGTTTCTGACGGTCGTATTCCGCCTTTTGTTGCAATTCCTGGTCAAGTTGGGTGATCTCCGTGGCTTGCATGCCAAAAACCATTGGGCATAGCGCGCATAGGACTCCAAACAATAGATGACGATAAGACATAGTGCGTTATTGAATCAGTCTGCCAAGTGAATCGTATGTATGGTCGTTAACGGTGATATACAGCTTGCCGTCGCGAAAAAACTTGTGTCCCGCTTTCTGTAATTCCGGGGTAGCGATTTTTTGGCCCGATGGAGTAGGGGGTGGACAATCTGCCGCTTGGGTCCAGGATAGAGCTGACGGAACAGTATTCATGTTTTGGTTGACATTGTGGAAAGAGAGATTGCAATAACTTGCACTACCTCTTGCTCCGAAGAAATAGATGCCTGTCATCGCTCCGTCAATACTGATATTTTCGAATGCGATATTGTCAAGCGTTTTAGACGCTGCACGTACGTATATTCCGTGCGAACGGGAATTGTTGATGTGGATGTTGTTTAGCGTTACATTATAAATCGCATAATTGTTGGTGCTGCCTATATTCACCGCACCTTGTAAATTTCCCCAGAAATCTCCCTGATTGCCACGCGTGCCACCGATACAACCGCAGTGATGGATGGTGACATCATAGATGTTGATCGTTCCGTTACTGTCAAAACCGGGACCGGAGAAGTCTGAATTAACACGTACACCACTCTCTAAAGCATCGAAGATAGCCAGATGGTGCGCCGTGTGATTCTTTCCTCCGAAAAAGCCTAACGAACTGGCACGCCAGTTATTCTCGGCGGTACAATAGGCGAACGTTACATTCTGACATTTGACCACCACGCTCCAGGACGCCATGTCGTCATCTCCGTTATTGCGGAACGAACAATAGCGAACCGTGTGACCGTTACTGCTGTGCGAGCAGTTTACGCCATCCGCGTAGTTATTACGGAAACGGCAATGCTCAATCAGCAGATTACTGGAACCGTTACCTACGTAATTGGCAATCCATGCACCGCATTCAAAATGCTCTGCCCAACAATTGCGGATTACGGAGTTATTTCCCCAACTGCCCATGAACGCTTTTCCGACTTGTTTGTTGGCATCGCCGTTGTAGTAACGTTGGTTATTGACGGTGTTGAAATAGATGCCTTCCACAAGCAAGTTACTTGATTCCGTCTCAATGCCGCGATTTCCATACGTGCTTGGATTATCGGAACTGGTGTTGAAGTAAATAGTGGTGTACCACATACCTGCACCGATTAGTTGTGTCCCGTTGGCTGTGATCTTGATTCGATTAGGGCAATTCCATGTGCCTTCCGGAATATAGATGATTTTACCGCCATTGTTGGAAATGAATGAAGGTAAGTCACTTCCGTCGTACCGCACCTTGTTTCCGCTCAGGCTCTCGAAGGTCACTTTCTCGGGAACGGGTTCCAATTCGACGAAGTCGATCGTGTATGGAGTAGAATTGTTGTCCGTTTTCACGATCTTCAGGTATTCGGAAGACGCCACTTGACGGGACAACTTGACGTGCATCTCGTCAAAGCGCATTCGAACCACATTGCCGTTTCCGGGCGTCGCCGGCGTGTTATTCGGGTAGTTGCCACCGTTCACGGTGTACTGCCAGGCCCAGTAACTGTTCAGCGTGAGAGAACCCACTTTGTCGTTACCGGCATAGATATCGATGTGCCCCGTAGTACCTGTTCCGGACGCATTGTCCGGCAGGGAGAAACGAATCGTCAGACCGTCTCCGGCTTTGTTCACTTTCCATTGCACATAACTGTTCGGGTTGATTAACTGCACTGCTTGTTGGTGCGAAGCTTCGCACTGCAAGTCTGCCTGATCATCCGACGCGGCAAGGAACGTGCCGTTCGTCTCACAGAAATTGGGTTCCGCCTCATAACGCTCGTAGGGTCGGTTGTAATAACCTCTCTGCAGCGCGTCCGTACCAAATGTATAGACATGCGAACCGTCCACGATAGGCGTAGGGTCCGGATCTGGGTCAGGACCGGGACCCGGAGTCGTGTTGTAGCACGGTTCCGAAATCACGCAAGGGACGGCATATCCCTTTTGGTTGATCCATGTGTAGATATTTCCCGCATAATCATTGGTGTAGAATACAGGACATGTATGGGTGCCGGTATAAGCAGCCGTGCGGAAGAAGCAGTTGCTGTTTCCCTCGATGTTGTCGCTCGGGTTCTGCCACCATGCTTCCGGATCGGTGCAGAAACCGAATAGATTGCTATAAATAGCCGTTTGAGCACCGATTGCCGGCGTGGACCAGTTAACAGCCAGTTGGGCGATATTGATGGTCTTGCCATAGATATTGCCGGTGATGTGGTACAAGCGGTCTCCGTCCCGGGCGATGTTCTGTGCTCCGTCGCTGGAAAGCGAGAAATTGGTGCAGATACCGCGGTTACTGTTTTCTGCCAGCCAACTCACCCATTGCGTCCCGGTGATATCTACAGCGAAAGTGAAAGATTCATCCGCTTCAAAGTTATTGCTTGATGCAAAACTGTTCGTAGAGCAATCCCACTTGACGATGTAGCATCCGTCCGCCCCAATCGGATTATTGAGCGTTTGAGCCGCGTGAACACTTGCGCAGAGCGTGAAAGCAAGTACAAAGGAAAAAAGTTTCTTCATGATGGTATTCGTTTTGTTATTTTAGCATTTTGAAGGCAAATTGTGTGAAAAACGTTGCAAAGATACAAAAATTTTTTGACATGACCAAATCAGAGTGCCGAAAATCAAGTAAAATCGGCTTATTTTATATTATAAAATTTCTTGATAATAAATAGATATTTTTGGCATTTTATTATTTATAATAATAAGTATTTTGATAATACGTAAAAACCTCTATATTTTCATGGTATTATTTTCGTATGTGCGTAAATTGTAGTAATTTTGTGCAGAATTTTGGAGAAAAAAGGCATATGTGCCCTACATAAAAAAATGTTTAACTTTTAAATTTTTTTGAAACATGAAAAAGATTTTTACTTTTATTGCCGTTGCTGCAATGGCTATGGCTGCTCACGCTCAGTATGAGTGCAACAACCCGGTTGGCGAAGATGGTCGCTACATCGTAAAGTATGATTGTGCTCAGGGTAAATTCGCTGCTTCGAACGACATTATGGCAGATGAAGCATTTGTATTTGCAATTGACATCAAAGGCACCTGGTTGGAAGATTGGGTGAAAGGTACTCCTGAAGTTGCCGGTGCATCCCGTGGAGTAGCTTGTAATTTCTGGACCAGCTACGGTGATGTAGATGGTGATATCAAGCGTTTCAAACAAATCAACGGTACCGTTTATGGTATGACCCTTTGTCTTAGTCAGGCAATGACGGGTGCTGAGGCTCCCAAAGCTGTTATGACGGATAGTATTGTTTATGTAACCGGTCAACTATTCGGTTTTGAGTACACTGCAACTGATGCAGGCGCAAAATGGTGGCAATGGGATAATAATCCTGTCGGCACAACCTATGCTCCCAATTCTGACGGAGCTATCTTTGCAACGCGTCCTTACGAAGCAGGACGTGCTGTAGAGGATTTCTATGCAAATGATTTCTCGGAGAGCATGTTTGGCTTTGAGACCAAGGGTTATGCGGCTCCTTGCGTATCAATCGCAGCAGGCGTTGAGCAGACTGAGGTGAAAGCAGCCAAGAGTGCTAAGTTCATCGAGAACGGCCAATTGTACATCATCAGCAATGGTGTGAAGTACAATGCGCTTGGAAATTCTGTAAAATAAGTTATCGTAAATAAGTCGGAGCGGTTCATAGGCCGCTTCGGCTTTTTTTTATTTTTGTATCATGAAGAACCACTTACAAAGAGTCCTTGTTCTTTTTATAGGTCTCATTCTTTCATTATCTATTTTTGCCAAGTCCATTTCGGGTACCATCCGGGATGCCAAGGGAGAAGCGATTATCGGCGCGAGTGTACTGGTGCAGAATACTTCGACAGGTACGGTGACGGATTTCGATGGTCGGTATCAGTTGGATGTGGAGGTCGGCAAGAAGATTGTTATCTCCTATGTGGGATATAAGACACAAACCATCAACGTGACAGATGATCGCGCTGTGTACGACCTGACCCTGGAGGAGGATAGCGAAGTGTTGGAAGATGTCATTGTGGTCGGATATGGTACACAGAAGCGTTCTGATGTGACGGGTGCAATATCTTCCGTCAGCACCAAGGATATAGAATCGTTTTCCACCAAGTCATTAGCCGAATCCTTGGAAGGTTTGGCTGCCGGTGTGAGTGTCACGAAGGGAAGCGGTGCGCCGGGAGAAGGAGCAGAGATCCTCATTCGTGGTGCCGGTAACCTGAGCGGTATGAGTCCGTTGTACGTGGTGGACGGTGTAGCGCAAGATGCAGGTTTTACCTTCAATATGCGTGATGTGGAATCCATCGAGATTCTGAAAGATGCCGGTTCGGCAGCTATTTATGGTAGCCGTGCCGCCGGTGGTGTTATTTTGATTACAACCAAACATGGACGTTTGGATAAGACGCATGTAAACCTTAATATACGCGCGGGATGGCGCAAGACCCTTAATCGCTTGAATCTGCTCGGTACGGAGGACTGGATCAAGGCGCGTGACGCTTGGGGAACGGGTTCGACCCTAACCACCATGGGCGTCAGTTCCATAGACGAGTTACCCAATACCGATTGGATGGACGTGATGTACGGTACGGGCATTGAGCAAGAGTACAATGCAAGCATCACGCATAGCGGCGAGAAGACAAATCTGTTTATGTCTGTCGGTTATCTGGACGAGAAGGGTACTTATTTGGGAACGGGAGCAAAGCGTTTCTCGTTCCGTACAAACTTAGACCATAAAATTGGAAATCATGTCAGTATCGGTGAGTCAGTCTATGGTGCTTGGTCCAAAACCGACCCTGCAGCTAACTCATCGGTTTATTACCATACGATACCTTTCCGCACCGTACCGGTTGCGGAGGTTTACGACGAGGACGGTCAGTTCGCCAAGACGCCTCTTTCCGTCGGTTCCGGACCTAACTTTGCCGGACTGGAAGATGCGTTCAAGACCTATCATAATGACAACTACTCTCTGAATGCGCTTGCGTATTTGGATGTTAAATTCATAGATGGACTGGTATGGCACACCAACGGCTCCGCCTCTTTCTCTGCATTTACGAGCAATCAGTTCCAGGAATATAAGGACTTTGGTCCGGTGCAGGTTGGCGTACCGGGTGGAATACTTTTCTCCAATGCGGGAACCACGCTGAACCTGATGTTTAACTCGATTTTGTCTTACGAGCATACATGGGGAGAGCATCACTTTAAAGGTATGGTCGGCACCGAGTGGTGGAGACTCAGCGGGTACGGTATTTATACGGAGGCGTACAACTTTACGGTTAGTCCGGCTTCCTCGATTGCATTGGCATCCGAGGGAAATACCAAGAAGGCGAGTGATACCACTCCTCAAGAGCGTAGAGGTTCGGCTTTTGCGCGTGTGAACTACGATTACGCAGGTCGCTATCTGTTGGCGGTTAACTTCCGGGCAGATGCTTCGGACCGCTTTGTGAAGAAGAACAGGTGGGGATACTTCCCTTCGGTCAATGTGGGTTGGCGTATCTCGGAGGAGCCTTGGGTCAAGACCGCCACGGAGGATTGGCTGAGCAACATGAAGGTGCGTGCTTCATGGGGTATGTTGGGAAATGACAATGTGGCGCAATACATGTACGAGAGTACCTATGCGCTGACGGGCGTCAGCTATAGTTTTACCAATTCAGCAACGCGCTCTACCGGTGCTTGGCTGGCTGTGTTGGGAAATGAGAACCTGCGCTGGGAACAAGTGAACCAGTGGGATATCGGATTGGATCTGGGATTCTTTAATAATCGCTTGACGGTGACCTACGATTACTACAACCGTCAGACAAGGGATATGATCTATCGAGGAAGTCTTCCGTTGTCTTCCGGTATGAGTTATTATTTTGCATCGGATGACCCGGGCAACACAGTGCCGGTCTATCTGAATGCGGGTCTGGTGGAGAACCAGGGACATGAGATAGCGATTGGATGGAAGGAGAAACGGGGTGACTTTGAATATGGTATCCAGTGGAATGCGTCCTTCAATCGGAATATGGTAAAACAAGTGGGCGATGCTCCGGGAGCAGAACCGATTGATGCCGGTGTGGATAACTCCTGGACCCTGCTTGCCCGTACGCAGGACAGTCAACCGATGGGACTCTTCTATGGTTATGGTTGCTTGGGTATCTTCCAAGATCAAGCCCAAGTGGATGCGTATAACCAACTGGCTTTGGATAACTGGCGTGCCCAGAATCCGAATCATCCCTATGGCTATGCACCCAACGGTCAGCCGCTGAACGCAGAAGGGAAAGAGATCGGTATCTATTGGCAGAAAGAGAATACGGGCGTAGGAGACTTGATCTTTGACGATAACGGAAAAGGACGTGTGACGGATCAAAGCAAGAAAGTGATAGGTAATCCATGGCCGAAGATGGAGATGGGTCTTTCCCTTTCGTTCGCATGGAAAGGAATCGATGTGGCTGCCGTATTCTCCGGTGCATTCAAATTTGACATCATGAACCTCATGAAACCCTATACGAATATGTTCTCTTCGGATAACACGACAGCGAATATATTCAATACTTCCTGCTTCGGTAAAGACAACACAACGGTTACGGCAGATCCTCGTGTAGGCTATATCGATGAAAACAACTCCATGATCGGTGACGGTGCAGCCAATAAGAACTACTCCACCGTTTCCAGTTATCTGATTGAGGACGGCAGTTATCTCAAACTGAAGAATCTGAGTGTCGGTTATACCTTCCCTGCCAAATGGACACGTAAGGCCAAGATAGAGAAACTTCGCTTGTACTTTACGGCGCAGAATGTCTTCACGATCACCAAATACTCGGGCAACGACCCGGAGATCGGACGTTATAACGGTTCCCAACTGTTGTGGAACGTAGATACGCAGTATCGTTATTTGCCGAACCGTCTGTTCTCGTTCGGACTGGATGTGATGTTTTAATGAAAAGTAAATGAATTCACGATTATGAAAAAAGTAGCGTATATACTTGTACTTGCATGGGCATTGACATCTTGCAAGGACTATTTTGAGATAAGCAATCCGCAGACCTTGTCTCAGTCCAATTATCCATCCACGTTGGAGCAGGTGAATCAACTGGTTACTGCGGCGTATGCGCAAAACCATGCCTTCGGACTGTATTCCTTCTACTGGTTCCCGATGGGTGTATGGCTCTATGATCACACGACGGATCTGTATGGTTCGTATGATGAGCGGGCGTTCAGTCAGGACAACTATTCCACGCCGGAGTCACGCTATCTGACCACCTCCTATACCGATATCTGCAAATGGGCGAATCTGTCCACGCAGGCTTTGGAGGGAATCGAGTCGTTCCGCACCAAAGCGACCTCGGAAGAGATCAAGCAATTGGATTACATGCGCGGACAGTGCCTTTTCAATCGTGCGCTTGCCTACTGGCATGGACAGATATTCTTTGAGATGGATGCAGACGGAATGGGAATGCCGATTATCGATAAGATCTACAGTGATGCCGAGCAGTTGAAACGTGGACGCAGTACGGTCAAAGAGTGTTGGCAGTTCATGATAGATGACCTCAAGGAGGCTTGTGACCTTCTCTCGGATCATCGCTCGGACTATGAATCGGGCGAGTATCGTGCCACCTATTGGTCTGCTATGGGTTTGCTCGCCAAGGTGTATATGCAATCCATGTATATCTTCCCGGAGAACAAAACAGCTGCGAAGACGGTGATGGAAGAGATTATCAATACGTCCGGTAAAACGCTTGTTCCTTATAGTGTCTATGCGGATATGTTCTACGGCAATGAAGCAAATGAGCATAACTCCGAGTCCCTGTATGAGATCACGATGACTACGGACTACACGCAAGACGGTCCTTGGGAAGGTTACACCACGGGTTCCGGAATGCCGACTGTGTATGCGCCATGGTACGTGAACATCAATACGCGTTTCCGTCCCGGAAGAGAGGATGTCATAGACCCCATTACTCTGGAGGACGATATCATCATCTCCAGCAAGAGTTCGCAGTGGGGTAATAACTTCGTGCATGATAAGAATATCGCCCGTTTCGGATTCTGGGGCTTCCATGGCGATACGGTGCCGCGTTGGACGTTTAATCCTGCCTACGACAAGAATGCACCGCGCAGCCAGGCGAACTTCCCCTATATGCTGCATGACGCAACCTACCTGTCCGATGCAAAGGCGCTGAAGGCGGATAAGAACAAAATTGATCCCCGTCTGATGCTTTGTGCAGGACAACCGTACGTGGACGACTATGTGGGTTCCACCGGAGAGACCACGTGGTATGACCGTTCGTCAGAGGTGAACAACCGTCCGGATATCCTGGCTTGGCAACATCGCAAATACACCAATATCCGTGGTGTGGAGATGGGTCCCGCTCCGTATGGTAGGAATGAATCCAGCGACTGCAATATCTATATCATCCGACTGGCGGATATCTATCTGCTCTATGCCGAACTGATAAAAGATGAAAACCCGGCTTTGGCGCTTGATTTTGTTAATAGGGTGCACGCCCGTGCGTATGGAGATGATCCGGCTTATAACTACGTCTCCCTTACCGATCGCACCAAGGCGTATTTCGATACCGATCCGCTTGCCAACGATGTGATACGTTACGAGCGTTGGGCGGAATTGTTTGCAGAAGGTCAATGGTGGTTCGATGTTCGTCGTTACCGCATCGGAGCGATGGAAGCGGATTACTATAAGTCCACGCGACATGGCGCCATCACGTGGAAGGGTGACTGCTCGTATGTGCAACCCATTCCGCAACTCGAGTTGGAGCGTAATGCGAATATGAAACAATCAACCGGATATTAGACAATTGATAATGGATAATTGATAATTGACAATTATGAAGAAACTACTGATTGGACTCCTGTGCGTAACCTTGGTTGCGTGCAATTGCAACAATAAAGTATCCTCTCCGGATGGAACGCTTACATTGGATTTCCAGGTGTGTAACGGTCAACCTGCCTATTCCGTTTCTTGCAATGGGACGGATGTCCTGCTTCCCTCGCCGATGGGGCTTGTGCTGGCAATAGGTGAAGACACCCTGCGCGATTTACAATGGGCTGTTGAGTCCACTGAGTTTGATGCTGCTGATACGACATGGGAGACCGTGTGGGGAGAGGAGCGCTTCATTCGCGATCAGCATAATCAGATGAAAGTATGTCTTGCCGCCAATGCCATCCGAATGAACATTGTCTTCCGTGTGTTCAACGACGGCTTTGCCTTCCGGTATGAGTTTCCGGAGCAGGAGTTGGGCGACATTACGGTGCTGGACGAGCAAACGGCGTATGTCTTTGCGCAGGAACCCCAAGTATGGTCCATCCCTTGGAGAACGGAGTATTACGAGGGGCTTTTTACCAAGGCTCCGCTGCATGAGAAGGATACCATGTGCTCTCCGCTTACCTTGGAGATGTCGGATGGCATGTATGCCTTCATCCATGAGGCGAATGTGACCGATTTCCCTTGTCAGAATCTCTATGTTTCGTCCGCAAACACCCTTGGCACCTATCTCACACCTTGGATGCAGGATGGCAAGGAGCTCGAAGATAAGGCATATGTGGTTGCACCCTTTGTCACACCTTGGCGTTTCGTGATTCTGACCCGTACCCTGCCGGATCTTATGGCTTCCCGTATCATGCTTAACTTGAACGAGCCCTGCCGGATAGAAGACACCTCTTGGATCCGGCCGATGAAATTTCTGGGTATCTGGTGGTCTATGCACTTGCATGAGTGGACTTGGAGTCAGGGAAAACGGCATGGCGCTACTACGGCGAATATGCGGCGTTATCTCAAATTTGCAAGTGAGAACGGTTTCGGCGGGGTGCTTGCCGAAGGGTGGAACACCGGTTGGGAAGGATATGAAGGTATCAACAATGACCGCTTCTCTTTCGTTACCCCTTATTCGGATTATGATGTAGAGTCGCTCAGCAGGTATGCGAAGGAGCTTGGCGTGAATATCATCTGCCACCATGAGACATCCGGACGTGCAGACGAATACGAAGCAGATCTCGATACTGCGTATCGGTTTATGCAGCAACACGGCATGCCGGCAGTAAAAACCGGATACGTGGCACCGATCGTTCGCACGGTGGACGGTTTGCAATGGAATAAAGGTCAGTCAGGTGTCCGGCATTACCGCAAGGTCATTGAGACAGCTGCCAAGTACCATATATGCATCGATAATCACGAACCGGCGATGCCTACGGGCTTGCAGCGTACCTATCCGAACCTGATGACACAAGAGGGTATCCGTGGACAGGAATGGAACGCATGGGCACAAGATGGCGGTTCGCCTTGTTCGCATGTGTGTACACTTCCTTTCACGCGTATGATGGCAGGTCCTGCGGACTATACACCCGGCGTGTTTGCGTTTGAGAACCCGATCATCCCTGGCACACGCGTTCACTCTACCCTTTGTAACCAGTTGGCTTTATTCGTGGTGCTCTATAGTCCGCTGCAGATGGCGTGCGATAAGATTGAGAACTACGCCAAGCATCCGGCAGAGTTTCAGTTCATACGCGATGTACCCTGCGATTGGAATCAGTCTCGCTTGTTAGAGGGTAAGATAGGAGACTATGTTGTTATGGCGCGTCAGGATCGTCATTCGGATGACTGGTATCTGGGTGCAATCACGAATGAGGACGCACGGGAAATAACGGTTCCGCTTGCTTTCCTTGGGGAAGGCGAATGGCAGGCAACCATCTATGCTGATGCTGCGGATGCTGAATGGCAAACCAACCCGTATGCTACATCCATCGAGACGCGCATGGTCAGTGCGGCGGATACACTAAACATCCGCCTCGCTACCGGAGGCGGATGTGCAATCCGATTTGCCAAACAATAACCTAAGTAATTATCGCGAGAGCGAATTGTGTTTATTTCCGAGGATGTCATAGATGGCATCTTCGGTTTTTATATACAGATGTCCTTGATGGATGACGATCTGATTGCTTGTCGCAGTCGGTCGTGCTGTACTGGGTTTGAACTGATCGAAGAGGAGAGCACAACTGGTGCGGACGCGACCGTCTGTTCGTACGACTTCCGCATGATAGAAATGCGGGGTGACTGTATCCGTCAGTTGGTAGAACTGTCGGGTGGCACCGATGATTGCAACGCTATCGGCGTACCACTGGTAGCTTACAAACTGCTCGCCTGTATTATCGATAAAAAGAACATCATTCCATTTGCGATAGACAAAATCTTGACACGGCGTACAATCCTCGGTGGTTACTACAAAGGTATCTTTGGATACTTCTCTACTGCCCTCCAAGGTCACCATCTGGAAGATGATATCATCCAGTCCGAAGTCATTGCCGGCACCATAGAAGGTGTTTAGATCTTCCACACCGATCTCGATCGAATCGCTGGTGACGGGGGAGGTCCAGAAGGTGTGCGAATAGTGCCATTGATTGTCTTTGCCCAATTTGAGCACCTCGCCTAAAAACTCTTTTTTCATCGTTCCGTCCGGCATCTTATAGCGGATGCTGAATTGCAGTTCTGCCGGATGATTGCGTTGGAAAGCTTCATTCAAATCAGCTGCCCAATAGGAGAAGACATAGAGCCCACCTTCCATAATCTGCAGTCCCGGGTTCTCGGGAGTGCAAGCTTTCCATGCGTAGCCGGATTGCGCGGCATCGAACATAGCAAAGAAATTACCGGAGTGCGGACCCACATTGGCGTAGTCCCGCCAGGTATGCTTGGCGTTGTTCGAAAGCAAGTACACTCCTGACTTACCTTGATACTGCGGATCGTCGTAAAGATCCGAACCGTATGGATCGAAGGGCAGATACTCGTAATCGGAGGTATAACCCGTAGGTTGCTGATGGTAATTACTGTAGTTCTCGAAGTCACCATTAGCCATCAGGTTGTCAGTGGTGAGGAAGGTCTTCGTACGTGCCTCGCATATATAAGTAGCCTCTCCGACGGTCGTACCTGTAAGGTTGATGCAAGCGGTCTGAGCCCCGGTATTCCAATTGTATAAGAGTGTGTCTCCGCTCACCGGAGAGCACAAGGACAATGTCGAATCCAAGCAAAGGGTCAAGATATTGAGAAGTAATGACATAGGGATCTGCTATTTGTCGTTAATAGGGATGATTTCAACGCGTCGGTTGAGCTCGCGTTGCGTACGTGTGCTGCTGGTTCCTTGATACTGCACATCGGCGCTATAACCGTGTACGATCAGTTGCTCGGCAGGAACACCTAATTCCTTAAGCAGGTTAGCGATGGTTTCTGCACGACGGTTGGACAGTACCTGGTTGGCGCGTTTGTTTCCTTCTTCACTGGCATGACCGTTGACATATACACGTTGAGCAGGATTAGCCTTGAGGATGTCGGCTACCTGTTGCAGGATATCGGCAGGTTCAAGACGCGGGTGCTCATAGTCATTCACATTAAACCAGATGACGGACTTCTCCAAGGTCTTTTTTAGACTGACAATCGTATCCACCGAAGCAAGGACAATCGTGTCCACGTGTTGCGTAGCGTGGTACGTGGTGTCATAGAGAACAAAACAATCGGTGTCGGTGATCGTTTTAGGTCCTTTCTTAGCCGGCCGGAAATGAACGCCGACTTTGACACCTACTGCCCAAGGCCGTACGGCATTGGTATAGGTGGAGTTGGCCAATCCCTGATATTCCGGCATGAAAGCATGTTGCCGATAGTCGGTATAGGCGGGTTGTTGCCAACCTAATTCATGTTGCTCCGTTTGCATATTATTGCATACAACAGAACCATAGATACCGGCAAAGAGATCCAGTTGGTGCGTAAGCGGAATGATGGCACCTACATCCACTTTGAGACCGGCGGCAACCTGCTTGAGCGATAACTTATGCTGCTCTTTCGTAAAGGCTTCGCCGATAGATTCCGTATAGAAATCGTGATTGTTGAGACCGAAAAGCTCGAGGTTCCATTGCGGGAAGTAACCGCGATGCTCCACCGAACCGGACACCAGGTGGTAGTTCGAAGCGAGGGGGATCCCAACGAATCCGCCTAAAGCAGCAAAGATACCCACTTTGTCATTAAACCGGTGCTGATACTGAGCGGTCAGCGGAATAGAGAGCATGTAAGTGCGTTGATCCTCCTTCCAATCATGCGTGACGGAACGATGGTTATACGACTCGCCTTCCGTGTCGGTTTGTCCGTCCCATTGGACGGCCGTGTTCAACTTGGCACGCGAACCGTAGGTCGAGAAATCAATGCCTGCTCCGATTCCCCATTCGGGCGTGAAGAAATAGGCATAGCGGGCGCTCACTTCTCCTCCGATATGACCATAGTTACGACCGTCCTGTAAGGCATAACCCATATTCGAATAGGCACCGCCAAGGTAGAACTGCAACGAGGATCCTTGGTCTGTAGGTACTTCTTCTGCAGCTACCTGTTTGATGACCTGCGGACGGTCGATGCGCTCTTGCGTACGAAGGATCGAGTCGTTATAGCGGACGAGCAGTCGTTCTTCGCGATAGAGGATCGTCTGACTTTGTTCCGGTTGCTCCACTTGGGAAACGACCTGCTTACCCAGTGAAACGGTATCTACAGGCACCGATGCAAAAATGGTATCGGATTGCTGCAGGATACGTTTACTCACCTCATAGTAGTTGCCTTTTTTGCCCTTTTGGGTGATCGTATATTCGCAATCAAACAGTTCGTTGATTACCTCTTCCGGCGTGGCATTATGGAAGGAGACCGTAACCCGGCGTGTGGTATTGACTTCTTTGCGTTTGCAGCTGACACGTACACCGGTTGACTCTTTCAGGTCCGCCAGTACTTCTTTTACCGTTTTATCTTTATAGCGCTTGCTGAAGGTGTTTTTAGCAGCAAAGATGGATGTTGGTACGAGAAAGAAGAGTGCCAACGTGATGATGGATAAGCGTTTCATAGGTATTAATAACTATAGCACATACAAGGATAAGATTGTTTATGCGGGAAGATAAATCGTATTCCCACCTCTACTCCGATTTGAATAGGATGTGATTTGTCGGATATGTTGTCTGTAGCGATGATGCCGTTATAGTCGGTCATGAAGGAGTGTGTATCTTCCATTCCTGCGCGGTCATTCCGGAAACCGAGTTCGGAGAATCCGCCCTGCAGCACATTCGTAAAACTATAGTCGCCGTAGATATTCCCGAAGAACTGAACGTTCCGGTTGATCTCATAGGTAAGACCGAGTTTGAGGAATCCGGCGATCCGGTTTCGAACGGCAATAGGATAGGTATTCCGGAAGTCCGGTTCGCGGTAGAATCCATGCCCCGATACGTCATGCAGGTTCAATCCCCATATTCCATAGTCTCCCTGATGCTCTATATCGGCGCGGTAAGAGGCTTTGCTGAGAACAGGTATGCCGTATCTGGCTCCGACTTCCAAATTGAAACCGAGGTCATCCGTAATGGGATAAACGAAGTAGAAGGTAAGCGGTATATCCACCATAAAGACATCCTGTTGGTCTCTGAGCGAGTGGATAAGGGCAAGATGGTTATAACTCTCCCCTTCGGCATCCATGACGTCATTCCAGCGCGCCGTTCCCGAGAGGGACGCTTTGGCACCATAATGCGAGAAATCAACTCCTATTCCCAATCCGATATGGGGTGTGAAGAAAAAAGCATATCCCACATGGGCTTGCAGTCCCCAACTGCCGCTGTTCGAACCTTTTATATCCGCCTGCGTCGGGACTACTTTATAACCCAAGGTACTCCATCCGCCTCCGACCGATACTTCCAAAGCGGAACTCGTCTGTGCGGCGGCGGGTAGAGATAGGCCTACTATGAACAACAATATGATCAGAATCCGGTTACGCATGCCCCTTGCCCATTATACGTTTTATTTCCATAGCGGATGAATAATCTGCCATTGTTGATATACTTGATGACTTGCGGCGCCTGCTCTGTTTGCTCGGTAGCAACACTGGCAGGGAAAGCATCAAAGGTGTTTGCACAGGCTTTGACGGTGGTTCCGTCTGCTAATGTCATGACGCAATAGTAGGTCTTACCGTCACCGGCAAGAACGACTCCGTCCGTATAGAGGAACTGGCGTGTCTGACCTATAAGCTGGACATCATCGCAGTACCACTGATAAGCCGTATAGCGACCATCACCGTTATTGACGAACAGCAGGTCGTCCCATTTGCGGTAGATGACACTGTCGCATAGCTCCGGCGGTACGCAGTCAACGGCAGCGCTGATGGTGATCTTTTGCGTATTGGAGCAGTTTCCCATCCAGCCGGAGTGTTGCGTCTGAGCATCCGTTGCGGTAGCATAGATCGTATAGTCGCCTACGCCCAAATCGCTCCATGAGAGTGCCGAACCGGTACCTGTTTTCGCAGAACCGCTTACTTCGCTATCGTCCTGATACAAACTATATGCCCAACCGGTTTCGCTACCCGCCAATCGGATAGTAGCGGTCTCTCCGGTCTCCAAACAGATAGAGGTGGCATCGGCGGAAAGAGATTGGTCTTTCGGCCATGCCTTCGGACAAGGCGAACGGTAACCGTTGATCGATGTGAAATAATGGTTGTCATACCACTGGTCACGTGTGTCATCGTCTGCCGGTTTGATAATCGGGTCGGACTTGCCTGTATAAGGTGCGAACCGGAAGAGGTATTTGTCGTTATTGGATACATACGAACCCGCTAACCACGCGCCGGTGAATTCGCTCTGCAAACTTCCCTCGTTCGACCACTGCCACCAGTTACATGCTTTCGACGGACCGGCAGCACCGCACGCGGCACCTTTGGCGGTCTCCTGACCGAACAGACGGGCAGCTATCTCCGTTTGTTCGCCCATAGCCGGGGTATAGAAGGTACCGTTCGTATAGGGGATCTGGGAGAAGTTAAACTCTGCACCGAAGATTGTGTCACGTATATGCCATAGACGGGAAGCATCCAAGTTGAATTGGCTTCCTTCATCTTCCTTGATACGGAATCGGTCGAAAGCGATAGAGCGCTCCAAAGCCGGGTCACTGGCGGGTTTCATTGCCCAGTCGCCGAGTGCCGTACCGGCTAAGTTAACAGCAAAGACAAAGGTCTCTCCCCATTCCATCGTGTTCTCCGTTGCCCAAGTGTCATTGGCGCAATCCCAAAGCACGATATAGGAGCAGTCTTCCGAAGTCTTCGGTTGCTTGGGCAGGATATAATCCGTATGGGTGGTGATGTCCTGCGTGCAGTCGTACAGACGCACGTGATAAGATAAGGTGTCGCCTTTGAAGCAACCTACATCTTCGAGTATCGCTTGGATGTCGCATTCGCCGGTCGAAGCAACGATGGTCACTTTACCGGTATTGGCATCTACGGTCGCTACAGTGGGGTCGGTGGACTTATAGCTGATAGCGGTGTTGATGGAATGAATGGCATCGGTACGCTCGATGGTATAGGTGAATACGCTACCCGGTGTGACCGTTTGAACGGCATCCGGTGCAGGGGTCTTCCATGCAATCTGTGTCTGGAACTGCGTGATCGGTTTGGTAGTGGTGTAACTCTTGTAGTAGAATGCGGGACTGGCGTTCTGACTTGCCATCTTACCGCATACCATACGGGGAGACGGGATATTCGGATTGGAGAACAAACCCGGAGCCTCCCAGTTGCGTACATGCAGCATAAAGGCACCATTGGTGAAGTTCGTTCCGGTGAAACCGCCTACATTGACCACTGCTGTCTTGCCGTTATAGGTATAAACGATCCATTTATAGGCATCGGTCAGAGCGTTGGTCTCAGATAGTAAGGCTTCCGCATATTCCCAGTCGCCGCCCGTGTTACCGGTCTGGCTGTCCCGATAGACATAGCGCATGGTCTGTACGTTCTGCATATAGAACACATCTTCGCCCTGACATTTCTCACCGGTCTTGATGATGTACCATTGGTCATTACCGTCGTTATGCTCGATGTCGGCTTCCAGTTTGCCGTTGTTATCCCTCAGATAAACGGGGTCTCCGTTATGAATCCAATATTGCGGGAAGGGGGTCGAACCGTTGTAGTTATACCACTCGATCTTGCGGCTCTCGGCAGCCGTCTCGGTACACTCGCTGACGGTGATCGTCTGGCTGTCATCACAATCCATACCGCTCACTTGTAGCGAAGCTTTGAGCGTGATCGTACCTGCGGCATTGCCGTTCAGCGTCACCTTTACGGTGGTCGTATTGCCGGAAGTGGTGGCAGTACCGGTGGTGATATCCGTACCGGTGACGGTAATGGTAGGTGCGCCATCGTCATTGGAACAACTGAGCATATACCATCCGCCGGGGTAGAGCAGTTTACTCAAACCCGGTTCGCCGTCGATGGACCAGACGAAAGCACCGCAACCTTCTACATGCACTTGATAGGTCAGTTCTGCACCTTCGAAGCAACCTGCATCTTCCAGTCGAACGGTGATGGTGGTGGTTCCACTGCCGACGGCAGTCACTTTACCGGTCGCAGCGTCCACCGTAGCTACGTTGGTATTGGAGGAAGAGTAAGTGATCGTCTTGTTAATCGAATGCGTGTTGTCTGTACGCTTGGCGGTATAAGTGACGTCTTCTCCCTCCATTAACTCTACCGTGGCAGCCGGTGCTGTCCCGTTCCATCCGAGTACGGTGGCGGGTAGAACAACTTTGGTGCCGGTCACTGTCTTCAGGTTATTGACCGAGGTATGCATCTCGTCACTCACGTCGTATCCGACCATTTTGCCCACTTTCATATCGGGTTCGCATACACGGATAGTGTACTGGTTATTATTACCCTGGCAGTACATATAATCCCCATATCCCTGACCACGGTTATGCAGCACGAGGGCTTGCTGCCAGTTGCCTGTCCAATTGGACATATTCATGATGTAGATACGATTCTGGTCACCCTGATAGAATATCCACTTGTACGCACTGGTGTTCTCTACGGTAGGCGAGGTAATCGCTGCGGCGTAATCCATGTTACCGCCGTCGGTGGCCTGTACAGGACCGTGGTAGAGATAGCGATTGGTCTTGAGGTTATACAGATAAACCACATCTTTGCCTAATACTTGTGCATCGCCGGTAGGCAGCGCCAGCCAGCGGTCTGCCGTGTTGTCATTGACAGCGTTGGACATCTGCACAACGCCGTTATTGTCGATCACATAGCCCTTGTTATCGTCCCATTTGATGACGTACGCCTGGTCTTCGCCGCAGTTGGAAATCAGTCCGGCAAGCGAAGCGGAGCACGCGGCATAATTCGCCGTCTCTGCGGTGGAGAACTCAATGGAGAGGGGTGCGGTAGTGGCATCGGCATCGATGTATAACGTGTCATGGCCGAAGTGTGCCTTGGCACCGGTCGGTAATTCGACAGAGGGGGTACCCGCTGTACTGGTGCATTTTACGATGTACCATCCGCCCGGGTAGAAGGTCTGTGCAGCACTTACTTCCGCGCCATCTACCGTAATCGTATATTCCGGACAGGGTTTATAGACAATCACTCGCGCTTTTGTGGTATAGACGCCATCCGGACAGTTGTCGGTTGTGATGAAGCAGTAGTAGGTATAATCTGTCTCGCCTTCGTTGGTCGCCGGATGACAGGTCTTGGTTTGTGCGCCTGTGCCGGTGTATATAGTAGCAGAGGTCTCGCCTGCCGAGGTCACGTAGCGGTACCATTGGTAGTTCACTCCTGCCAGGTTTCCGCTTTTCTTTTCTGCAACCAAGGTAGCATCGGTGCCTACCGGAATATTCTGTACAACCGGGTCCAAAGGGTAGAAGAATGGGCAGCACTGGTCATCATTGACGTCGCACGGAGCGGCGTAACCGTTACCTACTACGTAATGATTATTGTCGTAGAAGATATGCGTACCGGGAGTCATTTCCTGCGTAGTGAAAGCCGCTCCGGTTTTGGTACCCGTGTAGGGAGCGAAGACGAACAGCGGTTTATCATTTGTCGCACTAAACCATCTGTCAGGATAATCGCCATACCCCCAATAACTTCCCTCCTTTTGGGTAGGATCAATGGGGTAACACCGGTCGCTGAATAATGTTGCGGCAGGGAACATACGCGCGTAAATCTTGGTCTCCTCGCCGATAGCCGGAGTGGTGTTAACCCATCCGCCAACTGTCTCAAACTGCGCAAAATTGTACATCGCGCCGTAGATATTGTCCCGAATATGCCATAGACGCGCGCGGTTGTCCTTGTACTCATTGCCACCTTTGGAGCCACGGAAAGTGTTGAGGCTGACAATGGTGTTATCTACGGGGTAGGTGACGCCGTTCCGGGGCTGCTCATTCGATACCCAGCTCGCATAGGCGGTACCCGTGAGATCCACGGCGAGGACAAAGGTCTCGTCGTATTCCATGTCATTGGAGTCCGCCCAATCGTTCTTCTCGCAATCCCATTTGACGATGTAATAGCCGTCCGGACCGATAGGGTTGTTCAGACGATAGTCCGCCCAACTATTGGTGGCGCATAACAGCGCCAACCCAATAGCGGAGCAGTATTTGAAAAGATTGTGTTTCTTCATGGATGATAATTTAAAATGGTGTCTCTTCCTTTTCTCGTTTAGGAGCCGAAGATTGTCCATGGCCGTCGGACGAACCCATCGCCATAAAGCAATCTGCGGATTTGATGTCGATCGTTTCAACAACCGGTTCTAAATAATGCTTCATTTTTTATGAATTAGTTTAATTATGTTAATTAATATTATTTATCTTTCACCTTTCACCTTTCACCTTTCAACTACTCAACGCGTGCGCCTTGAGCGTCATAGACCTCACCGTTGCGGATGATATAAAGCACACCGTTACGCAATACCTTTTGTGCTTCGCCATTCGTCCATTCGCCATTCTCTATACCAGTCGGTGCATTGTAGCGCTCTACAAGCAGCAGTCCGTACTCGTTCGTGGTACCCTTGGTGAGGTCGATAACATAAGCATCACTCATATCCCAAATCTTATTGCCGTTCTGCGTAAGGTAGAGGGTATAGCCTTCCGGTATGTTCTTGCTCGTCAGCGTGTACGTGCCATTAGCCGGTGCATAGAGCGAAAGGGCGTATGCTGCCTGACCGTTGATCAGTTGTGCCTCGTGTGCGCAGAGCTTGCTGTCGTAAGCATTTGTCCAGATCTGCGGCACGTTCACATTACCGATGTTACCTGCTTTTGCTACATCTACGCCTTGCGTGTATCCTTGACCTGCCGTTTCGTCCGCAGAGATGAAGAGCTGGTCGCTGAACGGCTTGCCTTCGCGTGCAATCTGAATAGCGGTAGCTTGAGCGCTTGCATCACGTCTCGGCGCCAATAGTTTGTTATGTGTAGCTTGGTTGAGCGTCATCGTGCCGGCTTGCTGTACCATGAAGGCAGAACCGATAACGAGCGAGTATTGAGCTCTGTCAACGGGCAAGAAGGTCTTGTTGCCGCTCTGGTAAACCTGGATAGTTGGTACGCTCAATCCGGCATCCGCGTGGTGGAGTGTACCGTTACCTACGCCGTTCCAGTTGGCATGTTTGTCATCGACTGTCGAAGCATAGGTGTTGAGGGTCACTTCATCGCTGGCAACGAGTGCGCCGTCTGCTTTCTTGAAGCGGATAGTGTTGTAGTTATAGTCATCGTCCAAGGTGATGGAGTACAGACGACATGGTTCCATGATGCCGCGGAATTTCTTATAAGCGTATTGGCCTGCTGCTTGTTTTTCACCGAGGTGCTCCATGATTGCGTAGTTCCGCTCGTTTACGAAGTCCTCGTTGAGTACTTCATTTTCAATACCTGCGATGCCGGTCATCACGTTTACGCGGAACGGTACGGTGAAGTCGTACCAGCCGAAGTGAACCTTTCCGCTCGGATCAACGGTGTAGAGGAAGTATGCTTCGCCATTAACGGTGAGGTTAGTCGCATTGCGCACTTGTCCGGAAGCGGCCGGAGTGGTGGTGTTGCCGGCTTTCGCGCAGATGGTGAAGTCTGCTACGGTCAGCGCACTGCTGAGTGTCAGGTCACCCTCGTTCTCCACTTTCAGATTACCAATCGCGTGATTATTACCATCGATAGTGATTGCTTTGTTGATAACGACATCCTCTGCATAGTCATGCGTCAGCGTGATACCTTCGCCTGCGTCGGCAGCAATGAGTTCAGCCAGCGTCGGTTCTGTCAACGTGATATTATAGGTGTTTGATGCCTCGTTGTAGCAACCCTCTGCCTCTATCGTTGCTGTGATGGTGGTAGAGCCTGCCTTGATCGGCGTTACGGTACCATTCGCAGCCACGGTAGCAACCGCCGGATTAGAAGATACATAATGTACTGCGCCATCACTCAGTGCAGAGGAAGCCACATGCTGGAATGTACCTGCCAATGCAGATTGTGTAATGCCGGTGGTCTTGAGGTCGACAACATCCCAAGTCAGTGCAGGATCAGCAGGACTTGCCGCGTGTGTACGCGATACTTTTATAGACGCGATACCTGCGTGGTTGTCTGCCGCCTTAATGATGAAGGCAGTTGCCCCTACCAATTCAGAGCCGTAAGCAACAGTATAGGTGTACTCGTGCGCTGCATCAGCACTGAGGTTGATAGTCTCAATCTCGGTGCCGTCAGCTTTGGTCAGTTGAACGGTAGTTGCTGCATCTGCATAGAGACGTACGGTAATAACCGATCCGTAAACTAAAGCATTTTCTAAATTAGCCCGTACGGTAGCATCCGCCTTCATGCGGTAGTATGCGCTGTTCATCTGCGATGCCTTGTAGTTCGGATTACTGTACGTGTCGTAATTGAAATCATTCGTATTCTTGTAGGATTTTGCGTAATCGTTCATATCAGCAGTACGACCTACCGGAAGCATCGGTTTTGGTGCATACGTATCCGTACAATTGTTAAACTCGTTAGAAGAGTGCAGCTTATAAGAATTAGGCTTGCTGTCTCCAACTCCACTCTTTACATATACACCTCGTTGATTGTCATTCTCATTGACAAAGAACCACTTATAGTCATCGGTAGCAGCATTGGTAGCATTGGTATTTGTTACGCTATACCACCACTGAACATTGAAACCGCTACCGTCTTGACCCTGCGTACCGCGGTGCATGAATTTGCCGGTGGATACGTTCTTGATATAATACAATTGACATGCATTGCCACCATTCCACGAAGGAGTATAGTTTTCACCTACCGGAATCAGGATCCATTGTACATCGTTGCCGCTGGCATCCTCTTTCACTTTGACAGTTCCATTATCGTCGTATGCGTAGAGAGTATTTCCTGCATCTTTTTTATGGAATGCCAAACGTGTGATGGTCATGCTTGCAGGCTCAGTGTTATCGCTGCTCTCGTTCCATAAACCGCCGAGATCGGCATCGTCACCGTCATGCATATTATAGCCCGTAACGGTCATGCTATAGAGATCGTCCGTTGTCATTTGGCATGCTGCAACCGTTACCTCGCAAGTAGCCGAACGCTGGGTATCAAACATATCGGTTACGGTGCAGGTGATAGTAGCTGTACCCGCGCTTACAGCATGCACGGTACCGTTGCTGACAGTAGCTACACCTTCAGCATCGCTGGTCCATGCAACGCTTTTAGCAATTAGATCAGACGGTGTCAAGGTCGGTGTCAAAATGAAATCGTCATTTCCTATCCATGTAGCATGTGCGCTCTCGTTCAAACTTACCGACTCAATCGCTTTGTATGCCCAAACAGCATCCAGCGTGATGTCGGTAGTTACAGGGGTGTTGAAATTGTAGTCAGCACCGCTTAGCTGCCATTTTACAGAACTATAGCCAGATTTTGTTGGAGCAGGATCAGGCTCAGAGGCATATGCCCCTTCAAACACGCTCTGCGAAGCTACTTCGCTACCACCGTTGCTATTAAAGCTTACAGTGTGTTTCGGTTGGAGATTAACAGTAATTTTACCTCCATCAAATGCAATCTTGATGCTTGCACGTTGGTTGAGCGTGAAGGTTACACGACGATGCAACTTATCATCCATTGGAATAGAACGATTATAGGTGTCGTCGCTTACGTTCGCAAGAGAGCCATAATCGCCTAAGGATGAGTTAGCCTTATCCACATGAGCCGCTCCAAATACTTCCACATTCTGTTTTTGCTTATTCAGAGCAGTATTGTATTTACCAATCCAGAACTTATACGTGCCCGCGTCGAGATTATGGATAACGAGTTCGCCATCGCTATTCATTTGACCTTCTGTCATATTATAGCCGTTCATGTAGGTTCCATCATCTGCGTTATCCGGTGATTCTTCTGTGCCATGACCAAACAACGACTTACTTGCTACAGTCCAACCGGTCTTTGCAACGACATAGTCCTCTGCCGTGACAGAAACTTTACCATCATAACGAACAGTTACTTTCTTCGGAGCGCCCAAATCAAACCTAAAGTGATGATAGCCACCTGCACCTTCATTACTCCAACTCAATGTTGGGGTTGAGGCAGCAATCAACTCGCTACCCTGATTGGCTATTGCAGGCCAACTGCTTCTGCCAGTCAATATCTCAAAGCGGTGACGTCCTTCAGGCGCAATATAAGTAACACTGGCAACGCCGTCAGTAGTTGTCATAGCCAAACCGCTATTGTATGCCCAGTTTGAACCTTTATCATGCATTCCGAAGTCGCCGACGAGATAGAAGTTACCGCTCACACCCCATTTTGCAAAGAGGTCCATATCTTCGGTTACAGTACTACTGTTGAGCGTAAACGCTTGTGTCAATTCTTCATCCTTATACCAACTTGCTGTACCATTTCCATAGCTTGCAGCGATCGAGGAAATAGTTCCGCCATCTGCTACGTTCATGGTGAAAGTCGATTCTCCATTATTCGGATGAATCGTTACGGTACGCGTAACAGCAGGTGGTGCATAAGGTGTTGCATTAACGGTCACACCATAGCCATCATAGGCAATCGTTACATCGGAAGCCTCAGAGAGTGTAAATTCGATGTTCTTATCTCCATGTTGAGACAAAGTTACATTACTACCCGTAGAGGCAACATGGGTATAGTTGATTTGATGCTCCCAACCATTATAGTTCTTTGTTGGATTCAATTTGAACTGATAGGTACCCGTAGGTATATTAGTTCGTGTCGCCGATCCATTATAGGTAGTACCATTACCCGCATAGCCCCAGTCCACTCCACAAAGGACAGAAGAACCTGTCAGATAGAACGGAGGTGTATAAACGTCCCAAACAGATGACTCGCCTGTTTGAAGATAGTTCTTGCCGGGTTCTACAGCTAAATCGACCGTTTGGTTCCAAACATTATTCCAATCTTTTCCATTGCAGCAAGCGTCCTTACGAACGATCTTACAATTGGTCCATGTGCCGGCAGGAACTTTTGCTGCCAATACATTATCGCCACTATCCCACATAAACGCTTCGTCGGACCAACCTTCGGCACTGGTTTCTGCATTCCAGAAATATACAAACAAGTGAGCATTGGCTGTTGTGAAATCGAAGGTTGAACTATTCGCATTTTGCATCTTGGACAAGAAAACATATTCTTTACCGGTATAGGTGATTGTTGTGGCTGGAACATATGCTGTTAAAACAATCTTGCCGCCATCGAAGGAGATGCGCACATTCTTGCCTGCATCGCTGCCACTGACCACCATTTTTACCTTACGGTCGGACACACTCTTTATTGGCCATTGCTTTTGATCAAATTTGGTATCTGCTGTTTTTTCGGAAATCAAAGAAGCCGTTGAATTGGTTTGATCCACATAGCATCCGCCAAACTTATTGAAGCCCCAGTATTTTTCCGAAGCATTATTATGAATGTAGAAATAATATGTTCCGGCAGCCACATTGGTTAAGGTCAGTGTTCCGTCACTTGCCATTGCTGTATTGGCGTTGGCAGCTACACCGCCTATCGCGCTCTCGCATTTGAAATACCAACCAGTAGTTACAGGAGTGTAGTCTGACAGGAGGACCTTGCACTTATTGCCGTCATTCGGGTAAAATGTGACATCTACTTGTTTGGGAGAGGAAACATTAAATATATATTTTTCACTATTTGTAGAAACATCATTAGAACTCCCTGTTTGTTTGGAAGCTGCATATCCTTCACCACAGCTACCAGCCTTGTCCTGAACGGCAAATCTGTTTTTGTTTGCCACAGGAGCAATATAACTGAATGTGTACGTACCATCAGTCTCTCTGTATGGCTTTGGGCATAAATCCCGATTGCTCGTACCAGCCCAATGCCCGTCGTTATCCTTTACCCATAAATCACCACGCATATGGTAATTGTCACTGATCTCACGCTCTGCAGGTTCGGGGTCGCCGCCACAATTTGTGGTAATTGAACCACTTCCTTGAGTTCTCCACTCTCCAACAGCATATGCTGTACAATAAACACAATCATTGGTTCCTGCTGTCGCTGCTGTTAATTCTATATTCGTTCCCCAATATCCTCCTTTATCACTGCTCCATCTTTCTATCTTTATTTTAACAGCATTAGCTACAGGAATTTGCAGAGAGAACACATGAGCCGTTCCTGTGCTTGACATCCATGATTCATTGAGTTTATCGTTATTGCTGTTATAGAATTTTGCTTTAAAAGTTGCAGATGCTTCATCCCAATTAGATGACGCACAGTTCAAATAAATTGTCTCGTTCTTGGCAAACGAACATTCAGTAGGTTCCTCATCGCAGCCTGTGGTAATTGAACCACTTCCTTGAGTTCTCCACTCTCCAACAGCGTAAGCTGTACAATAAACACAATCATTGGTTTCGGCTGTTGATGCAGATAATTCTATTTCCGTTCCCCAATATCCTCCTTTATCACTGCTCCATCTTTGTATCTTTATCTTAACAGCATTAGCTACAGGGATTTGTAGAGAAAATACGTGTGCTGTCCCTGTGCTTGACATCCATGATTCATTGAGTTGTTCATTACTGCTATTATAAAATATAGTTTTAAAAGTTGCAGATGCTTCATCCCAATTAGAAGACGCACAGTTCAGATAAATTGTCTCGTTCTGTGTAAACGCGCACTCTGCCCACGCAGCATTGCTTCCCACAAACAGCAGGAAGAACAGCAAGAGCGATGTAAATAGACTAAAACGTGTTGATTTGCTTTGCGAACTACCACAGGGGGGGGTACAAAGCCCATTCGCAGTTGTTTGAGTAAAGTGTTTCATAATGTATTGAGTTTTTGGGTTAATAATTTTCATGGTTCTATTTGGCGGTTTTTCTTTAATAAACCGCTGCAAAATTACTGCTTTTCGCGCATATACGAAAATAATATAATAGGAATATAGATATTTGTAATACAAAAAAGAAAGGTATTATTATTTATAATAATAACACCAATCTTATCCGCAAAAAAATCAAGAAATATTATATGGCTAAAAATTGACGAATTGTCTATATACAGATGGATCAACTGCCTCCTCACACCATCTAACTCGTCTCGTTTATCTATCGACTATCCATCGTTGAGTCTCCAGCACTTCTCCAGCTTATTCCAATGGGTGCTCAATGGATGCTGAAAGGGTGCCCAATGGTTGCTCATCGCTTGCTTCTTCCATTGTCACCCTTCTCTTATTCCTATATCCTCTTAAGAAATTTTTACTTTTGGTGAACCTTCCAAAATCTGCTGCAAAGTTACTAAAAATATTTGATATATGCAAATTTTTATGCGTATTTTTGTACTAATTTGCACTAAATTGCGGTTATCTCATGAGATGTTTCCCTGCAGGACTGATGACGATACCTTTGTAATCATCGTTAACCGGACGGCCTAAGAGGTCGAAATACTGCCCGCTGTGGTCAGACAGATGCGCTGCATGCTCTATCGCTGTGTCTTGCGCATCCCACTCCTCGATTAAAATATCATCGATCATAGCCGAGAAAGAGCCCGCTTCGCTGGTAGTGAGATAGATAGAGATAGCGTCGATGTAATCACCCACAAAGGTTTGCGGAATATCTGCCACTATCCGGGAGAAAGAACCCTCTACAGCGTCGAAATGGCTTACGATGCTTTGTCCCGAACGCATGGTGAGCATGATCTGCACCTTCTCTCCGACACCACTCGCAGCGCGGTATGCTGTCAAACGCATCGGTTTGGTTACCTCGATATTCGTCTTCGAGAACCGATACTGCCAGACCGCATTCGCGGACGCCGTTCCGCTTACCGAGATGGCATAATCGCCTGTACGGGCACCCGACTTGACAATCTCACACTTCGCATTGCTTACATTATTGCTCACTATCTGCTGCGGCTGGTAGAAGCACGGATCAATCGGGAAGGTACCCGTGTTCTGCGCCACGTTATTCACGTAGTTATAAAGCGTCGTACGGCTCTCAAAACTATTCCGGTAATAAACAGGACCGAGACTGTACGGCGTAGCGAAAGCGGTGTCTTTGGTTCCTTTCAGCATCTGCGCAGCATCACCGGCAAGGCGCAGATAGAAATCCGATGAGAGCCATCGTCCGTCTGCTGAAGTGGTGAGGAAATACGCATCGGTCGGCAGCATGCTATAGTCCGTAGCCGCCGATAGCAGCGCGGTACCTTCATCATATTCGTCGAACATGGAGAAATACATGTTACTGCATCCCGTCTGACGGATATTCTTCGCCTGTGCCCAAAGGAAATGACCTGCCTGACGCGGCGCTTGATTCGGCACACCGGTATTCCATGTCGCCCATCCGAAACCAGGGAAGACAGTCGGCATATAATCGATGTTCAACGCATCGCAATAACTTTTGTCCTGGCGCTGGAGATTGAAGAAATACTGCGCTTCCTGGATATTACTGAATCGACCTACAAGCCAAGGCGAGAGCATGTTATAATGTTTGTACACCTCTTCAAAACTCTCTTGGTTGGCCGGGTTCGGCTGCGAAGGACCCTTCGCATCATTACGGTTCTCCCGCCAATACGTAGGTACACCGCCGATCACATAGCAACCACGGCTCTTAAGCCATTCGATCAACTCAATCGTCTCTTGCGCAGTACCCGGATGGTTGTCCGTGAAACCCGTTCCCCATACTTGCACCACCGGTTTGCCGTTAACGGTCGCATAAGCAGGTGATTGCGTGAGCGCGTAGTTCTGCTCGATATTATATACCCAGTCAAACCGTATCAGATCTGCCCAAGTGGATTCCAAACCGTTGGACGTGATATCATAGCAGATATAGAAAAGCCGTTCATTATTCTCCGCCTGTGTGCGAATAGAGTGGAGCGTTGCCGCAGGGCTGTTAGCGATGGTACGCATCTCGCCGCCTAAGAACCGCTGAACCGCCACACCGTCGATGCCGTGTTGCTTCATCAGCGCAAAATGCTTGGCAATAACTGAAGGCGAAGCGCCGTTGTACAGTCTTGCCGCTTCGCCGTTACCGAGGTCGGCAAAGCCCGTTTGCGCGAGGTCGGCATCCTCATAGAAAGAGATATCCGGATAGATCTCGAAGGTATGGTTGTTCGGTCTGGGCCAACGCGTCCCGTCTCCGGCAATCGCATCGTTGCCCCAATGGTGCCAGAAATCATAGCGTCCCGCAACCCTGAACCATGCCTGATAACCGGCAACCGACTTACCTATAAATTCGGAATACGCGCTCCCGCCTGCGTGCGTGCATACTGGTTCTGTCATCGGGTCGAGTGTACCGTTATATACCTCCACGCGGGCGATATAGTTGCCGTCATTGAAACGGATGTCGCCGTGGTTCTGCGCGTTGCGCAGCGAGGCGTCCGTGACCGCCATCGTTACCGTGATCCACTGCTCCGAACCGCTTTTACCCACCACGCAAGACTCATAGTTGCGGTTGTTGGTCGCATTATACTGCATCCGCAATTCACCCGTACCACGGTCCAGATACGTCACCTTGAAGATCAGCGTATTCATCGTAGAGGGCACAACCGTCTTGTCAATGCGGAAATACAGGAACTTGGAAGACGGAATATATACGCACTCCCGTCCTGCTTCCGTCTGTATAACCGTGTACGGTTCATCGTTCGGATCACCGTTTCCGCTCCGGGTCATGTTGAGCGATTCGGAGGGCGTGTAATATGCAAGAGGGGTTGCCGGTACCGCACCGTGTATGCTGCACAATGCATAGTTAGTAAGAATAAGAACGAATAAAAAGCGAAGATGTCTCATGGTAGGTATTATATTAATCGGCTGCAAAATTACTACTTTTCTCGCACATGTGCAAAAAATCTAAAAAAAATCAAGAAAAAATTCTTCATATTTGCAGGTTACAAATTTTATTTGTTTTTTCGTAAGTATGCCGGAGACACACTCAGGGACACGTCGCCATGAGTATTCCCGCCTCCGGCGTACTTATAATGTTAAAAGACAACAGACCGAGAACCGCGTGCATTCGAGAGCTTTTTTGTTGCCCCAAAGAACCCAAAATGTGGCAAAAATCACTTTTTTTCTTGCATATATCAAAAAAAACTTTACCTTTGTAGCGGATTTGAAATTTTGTAATTTACAAAAATGTAAAAAGTAAAAATATATGAAGTTCTACGGCAGACATTGGAAGAAAAGTTTGTAAACATCCGTTCTCATTTCCGCGGCTATCAGATAAATTTTATTGCATTGAGTTTAGGCGATCTGTAACTATTAGCACACATTTCGTAAATTCATCCAGCATAGCACAATCGCAAGGTTGTGCTTTTTTGTCTGTTATCGGATTTTTTTATCGGTACTTTTGTCGTACTTTTTTTTGATATAGGGTAATTGTTAATGTGCTGAGAATGAGCAAAAAGAATGGTACTTTATTTTGGAATTACGTACTTTTTTGTTTCATGTATGTTTTGTAATGTTGTGTATATCAAAAATTATTAGTAATTTTGCACGCAGTTTTTCAAAAAACTCGCGTGCTTAATACAAGCTGACTAACTTAATCAAAATTCAATACATTATGAAACACAATTACTTTCTCAGCACACTATTGATGTTGCTATTGTTTGCGGTACCCACAACGTGGGCAGACGAACCGTATCTTGTCGAAAATGCGGTGATAACGCAGGACAACAACGCAGCTAGGAATGCGTACCTGACCTTTTCTACCGAAGAGGACGGTAGTATTTTGATTACTATTTCTGAGTATGGCTCCAATCCAAATACTACTTTCCGCGGAGATGGTATGCAAAAAAATGGTTTCACGTATAATGACGGAAGCGGAGATGTTGCCATCACAAACTATTTTAATCTACGCCATACAAAGGGTAGTAAAGAATATCGGTGGGTGCCTATTTCCAAATCGCTTGTACGTTGTGGGGCAACAATTAAGTATACAGGTCAGCAAATAGAATGGTATGTTGGAAGCAATGGACATAATAGCAATCTGTATACTTTTTTATACACCTACGGGGCTAATTCAACTACCGAAACAGGAGTGGGGTGTTACGATCCTTACCCGGCAAATACATCCGAATATTGCAATGCCACTGTTTGTGTAAACAACAATTATGATGACAATAAAATGGCATGTCTTACTTGGGAAACAGACGGAAAAGGGGATGTCGTGATTACCATGTCCGATTATGGAAATGCTACCAATACCCGGTTCCGTGGTTCAAATGGTATGGAATGGAATGGTTTCGAACTAAAAAGCGGAGATACCTATTATAGCATTGATACCTATTTTAACAAAGTATATGCAGGTGATGGATCGACCACATTGAAACTCCAAAAGAAAACCGATATCCCTTCCGGAGCAAAAGTGGTATTCAATAGGAACAAAAACAAACAAATAGAATGGTATGTGGGAAGCAACCAAGGAAATGATAACCGATACTCTTTCGAATATACATATGGCACCAGTTGTCCTTCCATGGAAGCGCCTGTAATATCCGGCATTGACGCAAGCAAGCATATAACGTTCAGCGCATCATCCGGGGCAGAGCAATATAACCTTTCCGTATATAGAGGCGAAAACAATATCGTTTATTCGCAAAACGATATTTCTTCCGGCGAAGTAGTAAACTTTGTGCCTTTCGTTGATGCTACCTATTCTGTTTATGTGACTGCAGTAGCTGAAGGGTTGCAACCTGCCGTATCTGCCGCTTACAACTGGGCATTGACCGCCAGCAGCGACCCGAAACCGCTCAGTACGGTATGCGATATGACAATCAATGAGGAAACGGACAATAATATCTATTTGAAAGCAGAAACCGACCAAGAAGGTAAAATCATCTTTACGCTTACCGGTGCGACGTGGCGTACCGGAGGACTTCAGTTTGACCAATTCCGAGTAGGAGACAACCAATTGCAAACTTATTTCAATAAGCAGAACCAAAGCGGTTCTGGCGGATTTGAAGGCACCTATACCATGACACTTACTCCAAAGGACAATCAAACAGGTGTTTTGCTCGGTGATCAAATCCGCTATTCCGGCAATGTGGAATGGAATCGTACTGCAGCAAGCGGCAAAAACTACACTTCCGTCAATTTTAATTATATCTACGGAACGAAGTGTACGACCGCTCTACCGACACCTTCCATTACTGCTATTGACGAGAGCAAGCAGATTACGTTTGTCGAGTCTGCCGGTGCTACCCATTACACCGTATTTGTGTATAACGGCGAGGATTTAGTTTATACGCAGGAGAATGTAAGCAATGGCGATGTAATTGATTACGCTCCATATCTGACCGCCACTTATACAGTCAAGATGATTGCTTATGATAATGAAGACCGCTCTTCTAATGCATCAGCCGGCTACTCATGGGCATTGACAGGCGATCTGGATAACCTTCCCGAATCGAATGTCTGCAATTATTTGCTGCGACAGGGTTCGGATGCCTCCAGTGAAGTCTTTATAAGCATTGAAACGGACGATTCAGACGGTAGTTTCTATATTACTATGCGACCGGACAATGCGGCATTCCGTGACAATGAGTATATTGTAGAATCAGGATTAAAATATGACGGACAAGCACTCACAAGCTATTTTACCAGATCGTTCTTGGATGAAATAGCCACCAACAAGCCCAGAACCATCAAATATACTCCTATTGACCGTAACAACGTTCAGTATGGTAAGAATATTACGTTCAACAAATATAGCGAAGGACGACAATTGGCATGGTGGACTAATACTTCCAATTCCCATAACTCCAACCAACTCTCTTTTACGTACATCTACGGCACGAAGTGCTCGTTGGAGGCGGCGTTTGAGCATAGCTCGAATGTGACGCTGTATGCAGATCATGCAGGAGAGGACCTGATCGTGGATGCGGCGATGACTATCAACGGTAACGGACATAGTGTAGGCGATATAACCGTGACTACCGCGGGTGCGTTGACAGTAGGCAGTGCGCTAACGGCGAACAAGCTGTTAGTGAACGCCAAACCGGGTGCCTCTGGACAAGTGATCGAAGCGGCTAACCTGACGGTATCCGAAGCGTGGGTAAGCCAGCAGGTGCTGCCGGATGCAGAAGAGTTGAATCCTGCGACGGATTGGTACTGCTTCACGGTGCCCTTTACTGTCAGCCTGACGGATGGAGTCTATACGAATGAAGGAGTGAAGTTGAGTTCCGGAGCGGATTATCTGATATGGCGTTATGACGGCGACCAACGTGCATCTACCGGCAAGGGTTGGGTCAAAGCGACGGAAGACCTGAGCGCAGGTGTGGCGTACCTCATCGGTTTCAAGAACAGCGAGACCGCCAAGACCTTCCGCTTCAAGAAAGCAAGCGGTGCTTTGGCAGAGCCGTCGTCTATCACCATCGCGGCACACGCATCCGGCAATGCCGCCGATGCCAACTGGAATGCCGTAGGAAACCCGAGTCTGCGTCATATCAATGTGACGGATAATAAGACCGTGCAGGTGCTCAATAATGCTTCGCAGACCTTTGCACCGTACCAGACCGGTGAGCAATCATTTGTAGTCGGTTCGCCGTTCTTTGTGCAAGCAACGGATAATCTGACGTTGGCTGCGGCTTCTCATCCTCTCTTGGCACCCCGCTCAAACCCCGCACTACGTATGCAGGCGTGCGTGGAAATATATAAGGAAGGACGCAGTTGGCCGGATGACCGTCTGTACGTAGCTGCCGACGAGACAGCTTCAGACACATGGGAACAGGGTCGTGACGTACCGACACTCAACACTACTTCCAACCGTGTGGCGCTCATGCACACCCCGTATTACGGCATGAAACTGGCGGCTGTTGAACTGCCTTGGGCGGAGCAAGTGGATTACAACCTGGTGCTGACCGCTCCTGCGAACGGTTCCTACCGCATGCATGCTGCCTCTTTCACAGAGGACGTGATGGTACTGCTGACCAAGGACGGCATACCTGTTTGGGATCTGTCAGCCGAAGATTGTACTCTTGATCTGACCGGTGGCACGGACACATCTTACGGTCTGCGTCTGGTTCAGAAGGCTCCGCAGATGCCGACGGATGTGACAAACATCCAGACCGACAGCCGGTGCCACAAGATGATGCGTAACGGACAACTGTACATCCTCCGCGACGGACATTGGTACAATGCGGTAGGACAGTCTGTTCTCGGCAAGTAAAATACGCTAACGATTAACGAAAAATGAACATAAAAATTAGCAATAATATGAAAACGATTTATCAAACACCTCAGACATTGATTCATGACTATCGTTGTGGACAACACCTTCTGTATTCCAGCAGTGACCCTTCACTGGATCCTCCGGGAGCACCCAAACGCGAGAATGCAGTAGAAAAATTCTAACAACCCTTAAAACGAAGGACACCATGAAAAAAATGCTTAGTTTTGTACTTGCCGCCGCTCTGGCAACAGGTGCCTATGCCGGCAGGCTTATCACCGAATCCTGCGACTGCGTATTGAACGGTGGAGACAGCCATCCGCTATTGTCATGGGAAACCAACTATGTTGGAGATATTATCATTAGCCTGAAAGACGGTGAAGGAGCGACAAACACCGTTTTTCGTGCGAACGGTATGTCTGACGGTGTGAATGTCTTCTATATCGTTCCGGCTGACAACCATAACGCCAATACGGAAGCGAAAAACTATTTCTATCAGGAGTTGGACGGTAACCGGTTCATCCTTCGCCGCAAGTCGCGCAGTGCGGAAGACGAGGCGTTTCTTGCCGGTCACCATATCAAGTTCGATGACAAAGCCGTTCAATGGCGATGCAACGAAGGGGATAAATGGGAGTCGATCACTTATTTCTTCCCGTATGACAAAAGTGTCATATGTGGTGCTGCATTAGACAGACCGAATGCCCCTGTCATAGCAGCTGATGCCACGGTGACTTTCAATGCGGTAACGGGTGCTACTTCCTATGTCGCAAGGGTCTATTACGGACTGGATTTGGTACATGAGCAGAGCATTGTATCCGGTGGTAAGTTAACCTGGCGTCCTTATGAACCCTCATCTACCACCTACGAGATCACCATTCAGGCCTTCGGTGCAGGAGATACCAAGTCCCGTGAATCCGAAGCCGGCACATGGACAACGACAGGCGACTTGGATAACCTGCCTGTATCGAAGTACTGCGGCGACTATGTCTTCCAGGCTCCGGGTAACGACGCATCGCGTGCCCGCCTGACTATCCAAACACACAAAGGTAACGGTGCAGGCGTAAAAGACACGGTGGTATTCACCATTAGTAAATACGACGAGAGCGAAGCGTCCGACCCGTACTGGCGCAGCAAGGGTTTGAACCCGAACGGTCTGCGCTATGACGGCAATACCTTTACGGATTATTTCGAGTTGGCGGACTCGCCTCACCAGAAAAAGGAGATACGTTATGTTCCTAAAGACGGCATGGCAGTACCGTTTGGCAAAAAGATTACCTACAATATCGGTGTTAATCCGCAGAGTGCCGAATGGGCAACGGCCGGTAATAACAATGCCGCCACGAATGCATGGACGATTGACTATGTGTATGGCACAAGTTGCCCCACCTTGGCAGCACCGACCCATGTGGCGGTCTCTGCCGATAGCGTCATCACGTTTGATGCCGTACCGGGAGCAGAGGTTTATATCGCCAGAATGTACTTGAATAGCCAACTGGTTCATAGTGCCGAGGTGCAGTCCGGAGATGTGCTCCATTATACGCCTTTCCATGCCGGTACGTATGTCGTGACCGTAATTGCTCGTGCCAAAGGTTCGGCCGATTCGCCCGAATCGGAGCCGTTCCTGTGGACTCTGCAAGCCGTGGAGATCGTGTTAGGTAAGTCTGAATACTGCGATTATGCGCTCGGTAATGGCAATACCCTGGCGTTCATGACTTGGGAGACCGATGATGAAGGCAATGTGGTTATCACCATCAGCGGCGGCGAAGACGAACGAGAAGGTTATTCGTTCCGTAGTCAGGGAATGGACAATACCAATTTGGATAACTTTAAAATCAACGGACATCCGGCGAAAACGTGGTTCGAACGCAAGTATGACAACGGATCTGACAAACCGTTTATACTGCTTTTGAAGAGCGGTGAAAATGCCCCTGTTCCGGGAGAGAAGATTACATATTCCGGTACCGTGGAATGGAAAACGCCTGATAACAACAATGCCTATAGCACTTACTCGTTTACCTATACATACGGGACAAAGTGTGCGGAACCTCTTGTTCCTCTGGCGACTCCTGTCATCAGCAGTATTACACCGCAGGGAGTCATCTCCTTCGAGAACGTAGAAAACGCTGTTTCGTACATCATCCGCATCTATGATGCCGATGAGGACAAGGTGAGCGAACAAATTGTTTCCAGCGGTGTGCTGATTGGTCGTGGCAGTGCTATCGAAGCAGGGTTTGACTATACCGTCCGCTTGCAGGCACTGCCGGAAGCGGGAAGCGAAGTCTATGCTCCAAGCGAGTGGTCGTCTCCATACAACTGGACGCCTGATGAGGCTACCGCTTTGCCGGCAATCGAAGATCCTGCGACGGTAAGCAAGGAATGGAGGGACGGTATCCTCTATATCCGTCGCAACGGAATGCTGTATGATGTTACCGGAGCTCGAATAAGCAAGTAGCCTATGAGACGCTGTCGGTTGGTCATATCGCTTTTGGGAATGCTGGTATGTGCCGGCATGCCTGTTCGTGCACAGATGGACACGGAGTTCTGGTTTGCAGCCCCTCATTTGGCTGTCAACCATACGCCGGAGTATATCCGCATGGTTGTTGTGACCTATGATGAGTCGGCGCGAATATCCATTGAACAGCCGGCGGCAAACCGTGTGTTAGTTCGTGAGCAGACCGTTCGCGCTAATAGCACTTGGTCTTTTTCGCTCAAAGATGTCACTGACTACCGTAACACGGTTGAGACCAATGCGGACGGTTCCGCGCATAACAACGGACTGCTTATCACGAGTAGCAGCAAGGTTTCCGTCTATTATGTCGCTACCGCTCAAAATAGCGAGATATATACGCTCAAAGGGCATTATGCACTTGGAACGGATTTTGTGGTGCCACAGCAGTGGCGGTATAAGTGTCATCAGAATCCGGGCGATGCACCGGCATATGCCTCCATAGAGGTAGTCGCACCGCAGGACAATACGCACGTCACTTTTACCACGCTTGTTCCCACTAACTTAGGCGATGCCGGTACTTATACCGTAACGTTGATGGAGGGGCAGTCGTATGCCATCCGAGCCCGTGACGGCAACACACCGGGCAATATGCACTTGGGTGGGACGCTCGTCCATTCCGACCAACCCGTAGCCGTCAATACAACAGATGACTCCGCCACCAATTTCGAGCGGAACGACTGGGGAGACAAAGATCTGGTAGGCGAGCAACTGGTGCCCAATACCTATGTGGGCAGTTCCTATATTGTGGCGGCTAATAACTCCTATGCCGATCAGGAAGGCAATGCGCTATACGAATATCTATATCTGTATGCCATCGAGTCCGGTGCCACCAAGGTCTATACGACGGCATCGGACGGAACCGATTCGCTCGTCTGCACCATCCAACCCGGTCTGCCGTACGAGATACGTCTCAAGCGTCTGAGCGCCATGATGCTCTATACGCTGGATAATACACCGTTCATCGTGTTCCAACTGACCGCCAATGAAGCCGGATGCGAACTGGGCGGCACCGTTCTGCCGAGTCTCAACTGCTCGGGTTCACACGAAGTCAGTTATACCCCCGTTCTAAATGCCGTAGGCATACAGATCACGCTGCTTACGCGTACGGATTATGTCGGTTCGTTCACTGTCAACGGAGACCCGTCCACCATAACGTCTTCCATGTTCATCCCTGTTCCCGGACATCCCGAATGGTCATACCTCAGCGATGTAAGTCTGGATCTGGCGCAAGGCGAGCGGTCTTTACGTATCAGGAATAGTGCCGGAGTCTTTCATATGGGTGTACTGGATGCCGGAAACGGAGCTTGCTCCTATGGCTATTTCTCCAATTATGGAGCTATTGCCCTCTCTTTCCACTCCACACAGGACTATTATTTCATAGGTGAAGATGTGCATTTCTCTTTAAGTGCCGCTTCGATGCTGGAGAATATCTGGTGGGAAGGTCCGCGTGGAACGTTCGGGGTAGGCGACCCCTCCCCGGTCATCACACAAGCCACCGTCCAAGATGCAGGACGGTATATCGTGCATGCTACGCACAAAGAGGGTTGTGACGTACTGCCGGACACGATGTACTTGTCCATCCTGGATGCATTTCGTTCTTCGCAAGTGGAAGTATGTATAGGGGATACGGTCACGCTGCACGCGTCCGGAAAAGCACCCTATACTTGGTTCTGCGGCATGGACTATATGGCGAATCAGACAACGGCGGACTATGTGTTGGAAGATGCCCGTCAGAGTGCCGTATATAGCATCGAGCAACTGGTTACCGGACAAGACATGGCGGAATGGGAAGATACACTGGATATTTCTCTTACTACTGCAGATAGTGCCATCCTGTGGCAACGGGACTACCACCATATGATAGTAGGAGCTAATTACACATGGGAGATAGATGCCTGTCCCCTTGCCAAATACAATACGGCTATCAAACTGCAACTGCAGGTCAATGATTCGATAGGAGCGATATTCAGTCTGCCGGCGACTGCGCTGCAAAGCAAGATGATCTCTATGAACTGGACGGCTACGCAACCGAATGCCACGCTCCGTCTCATTGCCCGTTCTCCCAAAGACGGGCGTACAGTCCGTGTCAACCGGATGACACTGGTAGCGCTTTTTCCAATGGTGGAGGAAATCAACCTTTTGGTGAACGATTGCTCAACCCCTCCGCCACCAGACCCACCGTGTACCGATCCGTTCATCTCCTCTGACCGTATCACCGTATGCGACACCCTGCTTCCATACAACTGGCACGGACGTAGTTGCAACGAACCGGTCACTTGGATCGATACCATTCACACCAAAGACGGACGATGCGATAGTATCATCACCTCCTATGTTTTCGATACCATCCACTGCGAAGCCGTTATTCCTCCCGAACAGCCCTGTTTGGATATTATCACGCAACGGTGGAATGATGTGTTAGGCGTCAAAAACGACACGTATAACGGTGGATACTTATTCGTGTCCTACCAGTGGTACCGCAATAACATTGCTCTGCCGGGCGAGACACGGTCCTACCTCTATGTGCCCGACCAACTCAAAACAACTGATACTTATCATGCGGAGATGATACGGGACGACGGAACCAAATGGTGGACCTGTCCCTATATACCGGTTCATATAGAATACGAAGGAGAAGGGGTTGTCCCGGTAGAAAAAGTGATTCGAGATGGACGACTCTATATCATACGAGGAAACAACACCTACAATGCGGTTGGACAGAGAACGGAATAGAATATTGCTTACAGGCTTGATAGCCCTATTCCTGGCTCTGCCTATGCATGGTCAGGTAGATCGCGATTTCTGGTTCGCTATCCCGTACCTGAGCAATTCGCATGACAATAGCCTGGCAGACGGTCAAGGGCAGTTATGCATCACTTCCTTTGATCAGGCTGCCACGATCCGTATTTCCCAACCGGCCGTGACCGATCCGAACAGCCGTTATTGGTTTGCACCGATAGAACTGACTCTTCCTCCGTATAGTTCAACCGATATCCCTGTGCAACAAGGCGGTCTATATCGTGCCAGCCAAGGAGCCGTATCCGACTGCGCCATTCATATAGAGTCTGACCATGATATTACGGTTTATTTTGCCCAGATCAATCAAAATAGCGAGATATATACGCTTAAAGGGCATAATGCGCTTGGAACGGATTTCGTCGTTCCTATGCAACGTACACGCGCCAATTCTTTCACCGGTTATTCTACCATAGAAATCATTGCCACTTCTGCCAACACGACCGTCACTGTCAACAGTCCTGTATCTACAACACAGAACCCCACCGGCACGTCTTTCGTGAGGGTACTGCAGAGAGGGCAAATACTCACCGTACGCGCCGTAGGACAGAACGCCAACGACCATTTGGGAGGAACCGTTATCCATTCAGATAAACCGATAGCTGTGAATAGTACCGATGACTCGGTGGCGGACTGGGGGCAAGACCTGATAGGTGAGCAACTGGTGCCGGTGGATCTGGCGGGTGATGAATACATCGCAATCAAGCATAGCGGCAATGCGGAAGACGTAGTGCTTTATGCATTGCCGGACAAGGCCCTTCGTTTCTCTGTGAACGGCGGAGCTACCCAATCTCTGGCAGCAGGCGCGGCTTACACGCTCTCACTCACAGCCGCCACTACCTATATCAAAGGTGATGGTCCGTTTATCGCCTTTCAGGTCACCAGTGACGGTGCCGAACTGGGTGGAACGGTGTTACCTCGTCTGGATTGTACGGGCTCCTATGAAGTGGCTGTTACCAAACGCTTCGTTAGCCAGACGGTCAATCTGCTCGTCAAAACGCCTTATACATCCTATTTTACGGTAAACGGCAGTCCTCGTACGTTTGCGTTCCAACCTGTACCGAATGCTCCGGGCTGGTCATGGTGTCAAGTAAGCGGTAACGGACTTTTCGATGCCAAAGGCGTTATGCGTATCCATAATTCCCAATCGGTTTTCCATCTTGCCATCATGGATTATGGCAACGGTACCTGCTCCTATGGCTATTTCTCCGGATATAACAGAACAGACATCACGCCTTTTGCCGATCGAAGCGTATATTATACAGGACAGACCATCCGTTTGGGTATCGAGCAGAGCGGTTCCTTTATGGATGTGATATGGACGGCTCCTGACGGAAGTACATACACGGGCGCAGCATATCAGCACACGGCATTGTCCGTCCAAGATGCCGGATGGTATTCAGTTACCGGAACCAGTATAGACGGATGTCCCTTAGCGCAGGACGACTATGCGGTGCTGATCCAGGTGGTCGAACCTTTGCGTCATGACTCAACGGTATGTCAGTCAACCGGTATACAGGACGGATCGTACGTGTTGAAGGATACGGTGCATACGGGGGTGAGCATCCTGCGTGCCGAGACACATGCTGAGGCCGTATGCCAAGGAGCTACCTCTTACACCTTGGTGTGGCAAGCACGACCGACGGTAGAGGCAGGCATGACGTATCGAGTGAATATGGATTATTCATCGCCTACGAACACGCACCCCGCCATCCGCTTCTCTCTCCACGATACCGTCATAACCATTCCTGCTGCACTCGTTCGTGCCGCTCCCCGAACCCTCTCCTTCGATTGGAAAGCGGACTTTACAGGGCAAACGGACATGATGATTGAAGCCGGCATGGCATCTAATAATCCCCGTGTCGTTATGGATAATATATCCCTCAAGCCTCTGATTGCGGTGCAAGATACGGTTTATTTCCATACCATTGACTGTGAGGCACCGGGCCCGGACCCAGACCCGGATCCTGACCCAGACCCGGATCCTGACCCCGACCCCGATCCTGATCCCGACCCCGATCCTGATCCCGACCTCGATCCCGACCCCGATCCTGATTATTCGCTGAAGGTACAGATTACTGTAACGGAGACCGACGTATGCGACGGAGACCTGTCGTTCTCTCTTCCGTTCATAGTACTGAAAGGCTCTCCCGACCGAGTGTCTATACAATATGCCGACACGGTCATGACGTTCCTTCTTTCCGATTCCAAGAGTGTGGAGGTACCTGTCTGCCATATGATGCCGGATACATATGTGCTGAAAGCCGTTTTTGAGGATACCTTGCATGCCGTTCGGTGCGAATGCGAAACGAAGATACGTGTCCTGTACCAACCTGAAAAGATATTCGCCCAGAAATGGGATAATGTGTTAGCGATCTTTAATCCTGAGTATTGCGGCTATCATCTGGCTTTTTCCTCTTATCAGTGGTATCGAAACGGTCAAATGTTGATGGGAGAAAACGGATCATACTATCATTTAGAAAACGAAACTCTGTCCGAAAAGGACTATTACCAGGTGTCCCTCGTGCGCAATGCGGACGGAGTGGAACTGATTACATGTCCTTTTTATCCGCATCAACCATCTTATAACAATGCTCCGGCGGTCATCTATGATTATATGGGACACATAGTATCGGATACATCCGCCCCCGGTATATACATCATCGTTCAAGGAAATGAACGACAAAAAACCATCAAAGTCCATGAATAAAAGACACATCTGCATAGTATTCATCCTTTTGTCGGTACTCTTGTCCATGCCGGTGTATGGTGCGCGACAAAAGAAAACCAAGATTCAAAACAGACATTATGTGGATATCCATGTAGCTGCCGGTTATACCTCGCTGTTGCACAACACCCCGGATGCACGTATTGTCGGAGGTGGTGGTTTCTTGCTTGGGGCAGGATATGAATTCAACCGAAAGAACTGGTTCTTGAATGTAGGTATGGAATTTCAATTCCATAATTCTACCTCCTTCATGCCCGATATGAACACATCCGTTCCTTACTATTACACTCCGCTGACAGACTATATCATTACATACGGCTACGATGCCACGCATATCCGGAGCACGTATAACACAGGAATGCTCACTATGCCTTTGTCATTCGGCTACCGTTTTAGCCGTTATTATGCGCGGGCAGGAGTGGCACTGGGAATAGGTGTCTTCGGTACCGACCATGCAAAGGCGGATGTGCATATTAATGTAACCGACCCGGAGTTTGCTGAACCAATGGAGAATGTCGGGCACATGACAGGCACTAATGCCTATAGCACGGATTCCAAATGGCAAGTTGGTTTTAATATAGCTCCAATGGCGGAGATCGGTCTTTATCTGGACGAATGGTTGGTTCGCGATAATCCCAAAAGAAAACATATTCCCCCTTCATTCCGCTTGGGACTCTTTGCAGAGTACGGGGCAATGAATATCGACCGGAACGGCTATATCGCCTCTTCCGTCAACCCGCTCATAGCCGGAGTACATTTCACTGCGCTGATTTCTCCGCAGAAAGCACCGAAAGCACGCACGAAGAAGCCGAATAATCAGAATCCGAAACCGAAAACGGAACCCGCTCCGACGCCGCCTGTTCCGGTTGATACGATTGTCATACATGAGGATACCATCGAATATGGCGATATAATAATCATCAAAGAACAGCCGGTTGTATTGGAAAATCTCATGTTTGTCTTCGGTACAGCGGAAATCATCCCTGAGTCCACGAAGACCCTCGACAGGTTGCTGTCCATCATGCAGAATCGCAGTGAACTGAAAATCCATGTGACGGGACACACGGACAATATAGGAACGGAAGCCTATAACAAACGGCTCTCATTGGATCGTGCGGAAGCGGTATGCCTCTATCTGATCAAGCATGGGATTGACAAACAACGCATGACATTCTCGGGAGAAGGAGCGGATAAACCAATTGACACCAATGACACGGAAGAAGGACGGCAACGTAACCGAAGGGTGGAGATAACGATAAAATAAAAATTTCTGAACCCGATATGCGCAAAATACGGACATACTGCATTGTTCTGATAGCCTTTACCCTGGCAGGTAACACCTGTCTGTACGCCCAAAGCGAAAGCAAAGTAGGCGTGTATGCGCATGCGGGTATGTATTCTTTGCTATCCAAGACCCCGACCGGATCTTCCTCTTTCGAAGTCGGACCCGAAGGAGGATTCGGATTTGCGTATCAGTTACAGTATCGGCATTTTGTGTTCAGTACAGGTCTGGGAATGACTGCGGGGTCTGCATCATTCCATACCCCCGATAGCACGCTATCCCTTCCGAACTCAATAGACAAAGACCAATATGTCTTCACGTATCGCTATCATTTTAGCAAACGGCATGACCGATACACCACGATAGGGCTACAGATACCGCTTATGGCCGGTTTCTCCGTCAATAATCTGATGCTGACAGCAGGTTGCAAATTGAAATGGAACGGTCTTTGCTCTGCAAGCGTCAAAAGTAATGTGGAGACATGGGGAGAGTACCCGCAATTCATTGACCCCTTCACGGGTATGCCCGAACATCAGTTTCACTCCTCTACGTCCGTTGCCCGGCGTGGGGCATACCGTTTCAAACCGGAGATAGCACTGTCCATAGAGTTTGCATGGGTCATCACACCCCGTTATCAATTGGCTTTCTATGCCGATTACGGAGTAACCGATTGTAGTTCGGACGGTAAAGGCGACTTCCTCTCTGTCCCTTCCGTGTTCAGCGAAGAAGTATCGATGCTTGAAGATGTGCAGTTTACACACTGGTTGGGATCTAATCGCATGAACGGGGGACACCTGCATAGCTTGACTGCAGGTGTGCGCTTCTCTGTTTTCTTCCCTACCGCCAAAAAATACCCGTGCCGCTGCATGGAATAGTTCCCCATTCTGACTCCAAAATGATTCAAAACATCATCCGCATCTCATCGGAGGTGCGGCTTTTTTCGTAAGTATGCCGGAGGCGCACTCAGGGACACGTCGCCCTTTGAGTATTCCCGCCTCCGGCGTACTTATAATGTTAAAAGACAAACAGACCGAGAACCGCGTGCATTCGAGAGCTTTTTTGTTGCCCCAAAGAACCCAAAATGTGGCAAAAATCACTTTTTTCTTGCATATTTGCAAAAAAAGCAGTAATTTTGCAGCGCAAAAAAATGTTGCACCATGAGAAATAAACACATTTTTTTCATTATTCTACTATGGGGTTTGCCATCTTTGATCATGGCAAAACCATTGTCTGTGAATGATTCTTTGCTGCAGGTTTACATGTCCGAGATCAAGCACTCGAAGGAATATCTTTCCGTACGTCAACAACGGATAGATGTGTTGTTGGAGCAGAGCGGTAATCAATGGCAATCATGGGAAGATGAGTATCGTCTAAACGGCCTTCTTGCAGCGGAATATCGTCCGTATCGGAGTAAGGAAGCGTTGCGATACTACCAGAAAAATGTACAGTTGGCCTATGAGGCGGGTGACCGTGATTGTCTGTCGGAATCATTGATGGATTTAGCCTATCTGTTGGCAAGTACGGGTGTGTATCATGAGGCTTTTAGTACAATTGCGTTAGTGGATACGTTGTCCTTGTCGGATCAAGCGCGTATCACCTATTATCGCTGTATGTACCATCTGCATGGCGAAGCAGGCTTCTATGGCAGACTGGAAACCAATATGGCGGATCATCGTGAACAACGAGACCGATATTATCAGTTGATCATGGATAAAATCTCGGAAAACGATGTCCTTTATCTAAGTCTCCGAGAGAGTTATGCACGCGAACATCTGCAAGCGGATGATGCGATGGTATATAATCGGATGATTATGAAACATGTCCGTCCAGAGTCTGCTGAGTATGCGCTTTATGCTTATTGCCGATCGGATATATATCGGATTATGAATATGGAGGACGAACAGTTGGAATGGTTGCTGCGTTCGGCATTGGCGGATGTAAGAAACGGTATTACGGATAACGGTAGTAGTTGGATGGTTGCAGAGATACTATATCGCAGGGGAGATATTAATACTAGTTATGAGATAATTAATTATTCGTTAACCAACGCCTCCGTTTATGATGCCAACCTGCGTATATGGCAAGTGAGTCCGTTAGTCAATATCATCTCTGCCTCTTATCTGGTTCACCAACGTACGCAAAATGTTCGCTTGGTATGGGCGTTGACATGTAGTATTCTGGTGGCGTTGTTGTTACTGATAGCCATACTCCTGTATGTTCAGCGTACCCATCGTATTCACCGTCAGAGTCATGAGATAGAGGTTTTATCGAACGATTTGCGCAAAGCTAACGAGCAGTTGCAACGGACTAATTATGCATTACTGGAATCCAACCATGTGAAGGACGAATATATCGGACATTACCTGAATCTCTATTCAGACTATTTGGACAAACTGCGTAAGCAGGTCAAAGATCCTGCTTTTGCTCAATCGGAGATAGAACGGTTCTATCGTGAGTTTGACACAGCCTTCCTGAGTATTTATCCTGATTTTGTTGCGAATTTTAACCAACTGTTGCGCGAGGAAGGACGAATAGTGTTGCGCAAAGGCGAATTGCTCAATACGGAACTGCGCATTTATGCGCTCATCCGGTTGGGAATAGATAACAGTGTGAATATATCCCGCTTGTTGCGCTATTCCGTCAATACCATATATAATTATCGCGCACGTTTAAAGAATATGGCAATAGACCGAGATGCTTTTGAGTCGCAAGTACAACAGATAGGCACCTTCACAAAGTGATACTTTTTATTCACTTTTTTGTTTTTTTTAATCGCTGAAAATATGTAAGTTGCGTTTTTTGCAATTCACATATTTGCTTTGTGCAGGCTGTATATACTTGTGTATGTGCGTAAAAAGCAGTAATTTTGCACCGTCAAACCACGAATGTACATACCGTATGAGACACATCGCCACATTTCTTTTTTGTTTCACATTTGTACTTACACTCTCGGCGCAGCAAGCGCAGGGATGGATGACTTGTGATTACCACAAGATCTATCTCGCATCTACCGGTATGCAGTCGATGCGTTCCGGTACCGGGTCAAGTTCTCGTAAGATACAGATCAATCCGTCCATTCGTTACCAATCTATGGCGGGTTTCGGGTGGATGTTGACGCAGGGTAGTGCAAAGTTGTTGCTGGAGATGAACGCAACCGACCGCAATGCGCTGCTTGAAGAATTGTATGGAAAGGAAGGTAAAGTGCGTGCAACCGTGGTACGTATTGCTGTCGGAGCATGTGATTTGAGCGAGTCGGATTATACTTATTCGATGTCGAAAGACGAGAGCCTGTCTAATTTTTCTCTCTCGGGTCCCGATCAGCGTGACTTGTTACCTGTTCTCAAAGAGATAGTAACCATTAATCCGGATGTGTTTATTATGGCAACTCCTTGGACGGCTCCGGTATGGATGAAACAATGGGCATTGTTGCATGGAGGATATTCAGGCGGTTCCCTGAAGAAAGACTATTACGGATTATATGCTACCTATCTGCTACGTTATCTTCAGACGATGGCTGCCAACGGTATCACGGTGAATGCGCTTAGTATCCAAAATGAGCCGATGAATGGTAATAACAACCCGAGTATGACTTGGAGTAAAGAGCAGATGTATGACTTCGCGCAGAATTATCTCGGGCCAACCCTTGCGCAGAATGGGTATGGTCATGTGCTGATCATTGGTTATGACCATAACTGCGACAATACGGAATATCCTATTCATGTGGCGCAGAGCAGTTACGTCAGCGGTACAGCCTTCCACCTCTATTCGGGAGATATCAGTGCCCTCTCCACGGTTCATAATACTACGGGAAAAGACGTATGGTTTACCGAACAATATACCGATGCGAACGGCAATTTCCAAGGGGATTTAGAGTGGCATATCCGTAATGTGATGTTGGGTGCTGTGCAAAATCATGCACGGGCAGCGATAGAGTGGAATTTGGTCAATGATCCGCAGTATAGTATTCATACGGACAATGGTTGCTCCAGTTGCAAAGGGGCACTGACGATACAGAATGGTACGATTCAATCACGTAATGTGAGTTATTATATAGTAGCTCAGATGAGTCGTGTCGTTCAGCGTGGGGCAGTGCGTGTTGCTTCTTCGGGAACAGCAGACATCAACTACAGTGCTTTTGTTAATCCGGACGGTACGATCGGTGTAGTGATGTACAACGGTCAGAATGACGACCGCACGGTGGATGTGGTGTATAATAATAAATACGCTTCTTTTACCGTGCATGGAAACGGAGTTACATCTGTGTTGTTGTACGGTACGGGCGTTGATGTGCCGGAAGATCCTCCGGTAGTACAACAGGGGGTGACGATTCATGTTACTTCTGCACCTGTGGGAACCGACTCGATATACCTCATCGGTAGTTGGGGACACAACTGGTGGTTGAGTGAAAATATCCCCTGTCAAAGACTGAACGACGGTACATGGCAAGCGCTTGTGCCGGAGTTGTCGGCATTCGAATATAAATGCTGGAATCGTTGGCGTGTGAACGGGCAGGAAACATGGGAGTACGAGGAAGCCATAGATGCCAATGGTACACAGAGACCTCAGAACCGTACGGCAAACTACAACATCCGACAGAAGGAAGAGATACAAGTGCTCTACTGGAAAAAGCAAGCGGTGTACGAGCCATGGCCCGGCCAGAAAATAGAGTCTGTTCCGGAACCGGAAATCAGTACTCAAAAAGTCCTTCAAAACGGTCTGCTGCTTATCCGCCGTAACGGGAATAGTTATACTGCTACAGGAACGAAAATCAGATAACAAATACGAAATGATATGAAAAACAAGACAATCTTATTTGCTTTTCTGTCCGTACTCTCTCTTGCCGCTGCCGCCCAAGTGACGGTGAGTGGTGTCGTTTATGACAACGGACACGAGGCCATCATTGGTGCCAGCGTCATGGAGCGCGGTACATCGAATGGTACGGTAACGGATTTGGACGGACAATTCACATTGGAAGTGTCCTCTTCGAATGCAGTACTGGTGTTCAGTTATGTCGGCATGCATACCAAAGAGGAGAAACTGAACGGACGCGATGCGTTGAACATCACTTTGCATGAGGATAACAAAATGCTGGAAGAAGTGGTGGTTATCGGTTATGGTACGGCAAAACGCAAAGACATCACTACTGCTGTCAGTTCGATTGACACAGAAGACTTGGAGAAAATCCCTATCACATCTGCAGCTCAAGCTATGCAAGGTAAGGCGGCCGGTGTGACGGTTGTTAAACCAAACGGACAACCCGGTACGGGCATGGTGGTGCGTGTGCGCGGTACTACTTCTATGAACGCGAGCAACGATCCGCTTTATGTAGTGGACGGTGTGCCGATGACGGACATCGATTTCCTTGCTCCGAACGATATTGAGACCATGCAAGTTCTCAAGGATGCATCGTCTGCTGCTATCTATGGTAGCCGTGCAGCCAATGGTGTCATTATGATTACCACCAGAGCCGGAGCGGCACGCAAAGAGCGTGTGAAAGTAGGATTCTCTATGTATGGCGGTTGGTCAAAAGTGTCTAACCGCATGGAGAGTTTGAACTTCCAGCAGTACAAAGAATATCTGCAAGACTTGGGATCCAACGTCCTTCTGCCGGATGGATTGACCGATCAAACGAATTGGTTTGACGAGACGTACAGCACAGGTTCTACACAGAATTATCAACTCAATGTCAGTGGAAGTACAGACAAAGTAAACTATTTCCTTTCCGGTGGTTATACCAATGAAGTGGGTGTGGTGAAGACCACCAAGTATTCGCGTTATAACTTCCGTTCTGCACTGGATGTGGAGGTGACCAAGTGGTTAAACCTTGGTGCGAATATTGCTTATGCGTATAGTGATAACGAAGGCGGTATCAGTTCCGGTACAGGTGCCAACCGTGGCGGATTGGTGCTGTCCGTTATCAATACACCGACCTATGCTCCTATCTACGATCCGGAGAATCCGGCACATTACTACACCAATTTCTATGGTGTAAGTAATATTACACACCCCTTGGAAAATATCGAGCGTTATAAGAACCAACACAGTAAGCAACATCGCTTACTGGCTTCTGCCAAAGGATTGTTCACGTTATATGATACCAAGAAGTTTGATCGTCCGGATGACTTCGTTCACTCGCTCAAGTTCACGTCAACATTCACCGAGGATCTGCGTATCATCAACTATACCTCTTTCCTCGATCCGGAAAAGACTTCATGGGGACGAAACCAATACGGAGAGGGTACAGACACCCGCAGTACCGATCTTGTCACTATCTGGGATAACGTGCTTAACTACAACGGTCAGTTCGACAAGCATAACCTTGATGTGATGCTCGGTTCTTCGTACACCAACTCCATGTACACGTGGGCCGGTATTTACGGTAGTCATTACGCTGATGGTACAATCCAAACGCTGAACGCAGCAAACAAGATTGATCCGAGCGGTACCAGCACCTCTGCATCGGCTTGGGCCATCATGTCAGCCTTTGCACGATTGAGTTATAACTACGATAGTCGGTACCTTATCTCGGCTAACTTCCGTGCCGACGGTTCGAGCAAACTGGCTCCGAAGCATCGTTGGGGCTTCTTCCCGTCCGTCAGTGCCGCTTGGCGTATATCCGGAGAACCGTTCATGGAAGATGTGGACTGGATTGACGATCTCAAGATCCGTGGCGGTTGGGGACAGACCGGTAACCAGGCAGGTATAGGTGATTATGCATACTTGGAGCGCTATAGCATCAACCGTCAAGATTGGTGGAAGACCGGCAATGAACATGCCGTACCTACCTATAGCCAGAGTTCGCTTCGTAACACTGATCTTACTTGGGAGACGACTACGCAGACCAACATCGGATTGGATTGGACCTTGCTTCATAACCGTCTTTCCTTCACCTTCGATTGGTACTACAAATATACCACCAACATGTTGATGTGGGTATCCCTGCCTGCCGGTTCGGCTGCAGTCAGCTCTATTCAGCGTAATGAGGGTGAGATGAGCAATATGGGTGTCGAGTTCAGCATTACATCGCATAACTTCGTTCGGAAGAACTTCAAATGGGATACGCAGTTCAATATCTCGCATAATAAGAACCGTCTTGAGAAACTGGCTACCAGCCAAGTCTATTATGATGCCAAGGTGACGGACGTACTCGCAGAATACTGTGTACGCAACACACCCGGTATGCCGCTCGGTTCTTTCTATGGTTATAAGACCGGCGGTGTGGACAGTGAGACCGGCGAATTGATCTACCTGGATACCAACGGTGACGGTGTGATTACTGCCAACGACCGTACCTACATCGGAGATCCGAATCCGGACTTTACTTTTGGTATGACCAACTCGTTCCATTTCTACGGAGTAAGCATCAGTTTCCTTCTTCAGGGATCGTACGGAAATGACATCTTCAATGCCAGCCGTATAGAGACAGAGGGTATGTATGACGCCAAGAACCAATCGGTACGGGTTCTTGACCGTTGGCGCAGACCGGGTATGGTTACCAACATACCGAAAGCGGGATTCGATATGAGGATAAGCGATTACTTTGTAGAGGATGGCAGTTATATCCGTCTCAAAGACCTCACCATCGGCTACGAGTTCTCCGGTAATTGGATGAAGAAAATAGGCATGACCAAACTGCAGCCCTACTTCTCCGCCCAGAACCTGCTCACGCTCACCAAGTACATGGGCATGGATCCGGAGGTGAACCAGAATGGTAACTCCGGTACCGTGCAAGGACTTGACTACGGTACGTACCCGCAGACGCGTACGTTTGTATTAGGTGTAAATATTGAATTTTAAGGACTCTATAATATAGAAAGGAAAACAGATATGAGAAAGTACATCTATATCGTCAGTTTGGCTGTCGTAACCCTATTTGGTGCTTGCAGTCTTGACAGAGAGCCTCTGTCTGACCAGTCGGAATTGAATATATCCAAGTCGGACTCCGACACCTCTCGCGTGAAGTTCAAAGACCGGGCGGCGATCATGGCTGTTTATGAGAATCTGTATAATGTAATGCGGGATCGTCAAGAGCATTGGTATCTAGATTACCTGCTCTTCGGAGAATCGCGTACGGATAATGCGTACGCCGGCACTACGGGTGCGGAGGTGGTTCCTGTAGAGACTAATGCCTTGGACGCATCCAACCCGGATATCGCACGTGACTGGGATCGTTATCTGGAGGATATCGCTAAAGCCAATGTCGTTATCTCCAATATTGACCTCGTGCCGGATCCTACTTTTAGTCAGACCGAACGTGCGCAATGGAAAGCGGAGGCTAAGATCTTCCGTGCCATGATGCTGTTTGACCTGGCGCACTGGTTTGGAAATATCCCCCTCAACCTGAAGGAGGCACCGGATATCACTGCGGATAACATAGAGGAGGTCTATCCGATCTATTTCCCCGAACCTGTGACCCAAGATTCAGCATACAAGCAGGTGATCAAAGATCTGGAAGAAGCGATACCATACGCTCCGGAAATCAATCCGGGTGACAAGACACGTTTGTGCAAAACGGTAGCTTATGCCCTGCTCGCTAAAGTATATGCCGAACTCGGAGAGTGGAATAAAGTGATTGACTACTGCGACAGAGTGTCCGGCGACGGTATCCGTCTGGAGGAAAACTTCGCCGACCTTTGGGGCTATGACGAAGATAGGAAAGATGCGAAGTTGCGTAACTCGGTTGAGTCTATCTTGGAGATGCAATACTATACCGGTAGCGGAAGTTGGGTAACATGGATGTTCGGACGGGATATGTCTGATCCTGAGGCGAACTTCACTTGGGCAAAGTGGATCACTCCGAGCCGTGATCTTATCAATGCGTTCGACCGGGAAGGAGACGTCATCCGTAAAGAACAGACCATCACCTGGGATGCATGTAACTGGAGCAATTATTATCCGGCTAACCATTATGCATTTATGTATAAATGCCGTTCGGCGTACAACAGCATCATCAAACTTCGTGGTGCAGATATACTGCTCCTGAAAGCAGAAGCATTGGCGCATAATAATCAACTATCCGAAGCGGTTACGATTGTCAATCAGATCCGTGCTCGTGTGAATCTGCCGGCATTGGATGGTAGCAAGACAAGCAGCAGAGAGGCGGTGCTGGATGCTATCCTCAATGAACGCCGTCTGGAACTGGCATTGGAGGGACAACGCTTGTTTGATCTCATCCGATTCGACAAGCTGTTGGATGTGATGAACGGGATAGACATGCGTGATGAAGGACGTATCCGTCAAGCACGTCCGTTCGTGCCGGAGCACCGCTTGATGCCGATTCCGCAGACAGCACTTGATAAGAATGCGAATCTCGTGCAGAACCCCGGTTATTAACCCGAAAATCATAAACCAAATGAAATAATCGTTCCGTTAGGATAAGAAATTTTAACCCGTATGAAAAAGGTTCTATACATAGCATTGGCAGCGTTGCTGATGGCGGCGTGCCAACCGAAACATTTCCGGGATGTTTATCCGGAGGGCAATCCTGTTATTCAAGCGGTCATGCTTACCGACTCCGTGCTGTTCGGTAGCGATAGTGTGACATTCCGCGTGACCGTGGATGAGAAAGAGACACCTCTCTCTCAGTTACAAGTGAAAGTGATGGTGGGAATCCGGCTGATTGTTACCGATATGGTGCGCACCAAGGATTATCACTATGAGGGTGAGTTGTCCTACGCAGTTCCCTTCGGACCTAATATGCCGGAAGGAGAAGAAGTGAAGATTTATCTGACTGCTACGAATATTGAAGGGACGGAGACTAACTTCATTCTCGGTGGCTGTTATGGGAAACGACCGGCTATGCCGACCATGTATATTATGCCGCCTTCGGTGACCTATGCTGCTATCGGAAAAGGCCAACAGATGACCTGGGATGAGGAGCGGGGCGAGTTTGTTGCATACGATCTCAAGTATCCCAAGTCCATCCAATGTCTTTTGGCGGTTGTGGGAACGAAATTCGGACGTGTTGACTGGAATTACCCCGTCTTCGGAATGCTGAATAACAGCCTGCAACTTATCACCAAAGACCAGTTCGATGGAGGAGAAGCAATGGCTATCAGTTTAGAGGACGATAACCTTGAGACAATGGATACGATCTGTTTCAATCCGGTTACCTTTGAGATTACCATCGGAGGTAAAGTGGCAACACCGGTTACTGCCATTGATGTACAGACAGATCTGGAAGAGAAACCGGCATACATGTCTGCTGCTGCGGCTAAGGGGTATCGCGGAGGCAAGATATTCTTTGACCTCGATGGCGAAGTTGAGATCACCGGTGTTACCGATCTGAGCAAAGCATATAACCTGGATTGGATGGAATATCTCGGAGGAAACAAAGTACGATTCCTGGGACCGAAGGGTATCTATTACCTCTCTTACAAGGTTGAGGAAGACTACCTTGTGGTGGAACCTATGTACGATCTCGAATCTCCGGATGTGATGTACCTCTGCGGTGTCGGAATGGGACAACCGTCATGGACTCCTTCCGCTACCAGCGGATGGGGCTTTGACAGTCCGAATCAGAACTTCGTCGGACGACTCGTTGCCCCCAAGACCTATCAGTTTACCGTTTATATGAAGAACGATGCGGAGAATACCGATCATCCGGGCTTTGGTAGCGTGAACTTCAAGTTCTTCCTCCAGCACGGATGGGGTGGAGAAGAGACTTCGCTCGATTATACACAATCCGGACTGAATATCGTCAGCTCGACGGAAGAAAGCAATGTCGGTAACTGGTGGTCCACATCCAGTCCTTTATTCGAAGGCATATACCGCATCACATTGGATAAAAACATTATGGAGACACGTTATGAAAAAGTTCGTTAATATCATCCTTGCCGTCCTGCTTCTTTCCGGTTGTAAGGACCCCAACAACAATCCCGGAACCGATCCGGAGCTTCCTACACAGAGTGACGTGATGACGTATGTCACCACGGCGGATAACACCATGCACTTCGATAAGATTGGGAAGAACTTCATTGAAGGAATGAATATGAATCCGGAGATTACGCTTGTACTGGATCCTAAGACACGCTATCAGGTGTTCGACGGTTTCGGAGCAGCTATCACCGGTGCATCGGCATATAACCTGATGCGCATGCCGCAAGACGCACGAACCAAACTGCTCAAGGAGACCTTTAGCGTCGAAGAAGGAATGGGTTACAGCTACGTGCGCGTACCGATTGGCGGGAGCGATTTCAATGCCAAGAGTAATTATGATTATACCTGTTGCGACGTGGTCGGTATAGAAAATTTCTCACTCACTTCCGATGAAATGGATTATATCATCCCCGTTCTGAAGGAGATTATTGCCATCAACCCCAATCTCAAGATCATGGGTACACCATGGTCCTGTCCGCGGTGGATGAAAGTAGATGATATTGAGACGAAAACTCCTTACAACGGTTGGGTGGGCGGCTACCTGAATCCTGATTACTACCAGGACTATGCCACATACTTCGTGCGTTGGATACAAGCATTCGAACAGGAGGGAATCCGTATCGAGAGCATCACCGTCGAGAACGAACCGCTTAACTGGGGCAACTGCATCTCGCTCTATATGCCTTGGCAGCAAGAACGTGACTTCGTCAAGACAGCCCTCGGTCCGGCTTTCGAAGCCAATGCTATCAAGGCGAAGATCATCGTCTTCGATCATAACTACAGCTACGATGGCAAGGAAGATCAGAACGACTATCCGCTTAAGATCTATAATGATGAGGAGGCAGCGAAATATATCGATGGCGCAGCGTATCATAACTACGGTGGCAGTCCTACCGAACTGGACCAGATCCATAAAGATGCGCCGAATAAGAACCTCTACTTCACCGAAGCATCCATCGGAGAATGGAACAATGGTAGCGATATGAGTGTTTCGCTGATGGACGAGATGAAAAATACATGCTTGGCAACTGTCATGCGTTGGTGCAAGGCGGTCATCGTATGGAATTTCATGCTGGATGATAACAACGGCCCTCACGGCGGTGCCGGAGCATGTAATACTTGTTTCGGATCGGTGGATGTGTCCTCCAAGGATTATACCACGCTTACCAAACGTAGCCACTACTACGCTATCGGACACCTTAGTAAGGCGTTCAAGAGCGGATCGACTCGTATCGGCATCAAGGGCTACCAACCCTCTAATGTCATTGTATGCGCAGCAGAGAATCCGGATGGAACCTATGGCGTGGTGCTCCTCAATACCAATACTGACGGACAGACCTTCCAAATTGAGGCAGGAGGACGCTTCTTCAGCGTCACCCTTCCGGGAAAGAGTGTCACAACTTGTGTGATTCCACAATAAGAAAATATAATGAGTCATTCATTATAGAATAGTTAACTATTAAAACAAAAACATCATGAAAAAATTATTTACTTTTGCTCTCGCGCTGATGGCAGCAATGGCTATCAACGCAACCGATTACTACTTCGCCGGCACAGCTAGCGGTTGGAGTAACAACAACGACGCGTACAAGTTCGTAGCGGTAGAAGGTGTGCTGACCCTTGAGGTAGCTGACCTCTACGGCGATTTCAAGATCACAGAGAACGGAAACTGGCATCCGCAGCACGGTGGTGCTGTTGAAGGCGAAGGTGTGCTTCTCGGTGGTTCCTACAACCTTGTGAAGTGTGATGACAGCCAAGGTGAGGCGGATGCGCCGGCTAACTGTAAGATCCTTATCCCGGAGGGACAAGGCGAAGGCGAGTGGCGTTACAAAAATGCCAAACTGACGCTCAACGCAGCAGACCCGGATCATCTGGTTATCTCCCTCGTGGCAGGTACACTCTATGACCACAGTGCTGCTCCGAAAACCTATCAGATCGTAGGTGCTTTTAACGGATGGGATGCTGCCGGTGCTCCGTCCTTCGAGGAGGTAAACGGTGTGCTGACCGTGAACATCGCTGACCTCAGCGGTACCTTCAAGATCATCGAGGATCACGCATGGGATCACCAGTGGGCTACCAACTGGGAAACCGGTGGCGGTTTGGCTCTTGGAGTACCGTATGTACTCGGTGCCAAAGGTGATGCAGGTGAACCGGCTAACCTCTCCCTCGCTAACCCCTTCGGTGGTTACAAGAATGCGGTGCTCACCCTCGACAACAGCGGCGAGAACTTCGTGCTGACACTTGTAAGTGGTGATCTTAATATGTTGGTGGCAGATTGGTACATCCCGGGCTCCAAACTCGGATGGAACTGCAATGAGGCTACTAAGTTTACACCGGTTGCCGGCGCAGAGAATACCTATGAGATCCTGTTGGCGGAATTCGGTCAGGACTTCAAGGTTGTTTATGGTGATTGGGCGGTTGAGTTCGGTGCTGCCAAAGGCTCGGCAGATAAGTGGACTGTGAACACGCCGATGGAGCTCGCGTTCCCGTGCGACAACTTCTATCCTGCAGAAGATGTTACCTATGAGGATGTAACGATCACTTTGACGGTTGACTACGAGAATGTGGCTGCTACGCTGACCATCGCAACGGAAGAAGCGCAGAACATTCAGACCATCCAACTGAACGCTAAATCGATCAAGCGTATTGAGAACGGTCAAGTGCTCATCGAGCGTGATGGTGCTATTTATAACATGAACGGTGCTAAGCAATAAGCATCCCGTCTTTAGTCATGGGAGGCTGATTACCTCCCTTGACTTCTAAACAGATCAATTAATTAAATTTTTAATAACATGAAACGCATTATTCTTCTTTTCGCGGCTTTCTGCTTGATTGGTTTTGCTAATGCAGAAACCGTCACCCGCACGTTCTACTTCGATTTCGGTATGGGCAGCGGAAATCGTGGTACAATCACCACTTCTCCGGATGTTAATGGTCACTATTGGAACAACATCGGAAACCAAAATGTCACCAGCAATCAACCCTCTAAGGAGGTCATCTATGACTTGGTGGATGCAGCCAATACGGCTACAAATGTCAAAGTACAATTGGCAGACACGAAATTTACTGCCAACGGAATGAGTGGTGGCGGTGGTCTGCTTAGTCCTAATGCTGAACTGCTCGGTGACTTGGCGGTAGCGACGGCAACAGAGGATTATCTTTTCGCTTCCGGTAGTGAGCACTGCACCGTAGGCATCAGCGGTTTGGATCCTGCGAAAGGCTATCAGTTCAAGATCTTTGCCAGCCGTGTAGCAACAGATGACCGTGTCAGCGATTATACCTTCCGTGGCGCAATGGCTATTCAAGGTTCGTTGCAAGCTGCCGGAACAGGCATAGGTGCCAATGGCGAAAACCAAAATACCAGCAATGTTTATCTCTCCCCGGTTATGCGGCCGGATGCTGAGGGTAAAATATCTATCACGGTGCATCGTCAGTTTGCAGGTAGTGGCAATTACTTCCCCATCAACTGTATGCGTATGCAAGAGATGACCGATTTGCATGTGGCAGATCGCGAGATCTTTATCGACTGTGGTCATTCCGATGGCACCAATGGCGAGACAACAGCCGCTCCTGATGGAAATGGTATCTATTGGGTGAACCTATTCGATAATACAGTGTCTGCCACTCCGGTTGCTCTGACTTATAGAGACGGTTCAGCAGTTAACAACGGAGCCAATGTAACGATCGTAACTGCTTTCTCGCGTAACGGTTATAACAACGGTGGCAATACGGCAGCGACCTATTCTTCGCTCTTGGGCGCATTCGGACAAAAATCCGTAGCCGGTGACTATTTCTTTATTAACAAAGGAACGGCTAAGATGCGTTTCAACGGATTGAACCCAGACAAGGCGTATGTCTTCTATATCTATGGTTCGCGTGCGTATAATAGCGGTTTTGGTCAGACGGTGGATAAACTCAAACTTGATGGTCTTACCACAGTCAACGGTACGCACCATACCGGAGGTAATGGTATGTGCTACTCCGGTGCCACTAATGGTTGGAACGAAGATGCGTTCACCGTCATGGAACCTGTCTTCCCGGATGAGGATGGGAATATCCTTCTTACCCTCAGCGATGAGCATGGCAACTATCAGCACATCAGCGGTATCCGTATCGAGGAGTATAGCGACTACCAGAAGCCGGAAATCACTAAATATGCGGCGCTGTACATGAGAGGTACAGCAGTAGAAGGTGGCGAGGTGCCAATGTACCTGCGTGCAGCAGATGGCGTGACGGAAGGTACGTCCTTCGAGGCATTCTGCCAAATGACCAATGGTGGTATTCTCTCTTTCGAGACAGCGGATGAAGTACTTTCTTCGGGTACTTGTGAACTTACCGACGGTATCTATCGCATTGTCTATAATACGACTTCAAAGACCTTCACTTCTCTCGCCATCAACCGCGTAGGTCTGGTTGGTAATGTGACTTCTGTCGGTTGGGACGCTGCCGGATTGGAGATGACCTATCAAGGCAATGGTGTTTGGCAAGGAACTTTCGATCTCATAGTTCATACAGGCGATGCTGAACGCGGACAGTTCTGCTTTAATAGTTCGTGGGACTATACAGTCAAAGCGCGCAATGGTGTTGAAGGTGTTGTAGGCTTTAAACCCGATCAAGACTACTGTGGATTTGATCTTGCAGATATCTATATGCGTCACGGAAGCAAAGTGGTGACGCTGAACATGCGTAACTTCACCTACAGTATCGAGTGCGTTGATGTAACGGACAATAAGATCACTTTCTTCGGATCGTCCGTCTGCAACGGACAAGGTGCTTCGGAGGAGGAAAACGTTAAGCACGGTTATGCTTGGCAGTACGGTCAACAGCTTGCCGCTCGTCACACAGCAGACAACACCCTGCCGGAATACGAGTATTCGAACGCTTCCATCAACGGCAATAACACTTTGAATCTTCTGAAACGTTACAAAGGACACATGTTAGGTGACTGCGGTGAGTATGTAGTGATTGGTTTGGGTCTCGGTAATGAAGGTATCCACGGTGCTACTGATCAACAGGCGATATACAACCAGTGGAAGACGAATATGCAGACCCTTATCGGTTATGGCGAGGCGGCTGGCAGAGTCATGATAGCAACTAACAACTATCCGCGTGGCGATTATAATGCTTCCGATTATGGTTATGTAAAGGCGATGAACCTGGAGATGCATGAGTGGAATATCCCGACGGTGAACTTCCTCGGCGCACTCGATAACTGCGAAGGCAACGGTCAATGGGCTTCCGGTTACCAAGACGGAGATGACGTCTATCATCCCAGCGAGGCAGGACATACGGAGTTTATGCACGCTATCGTGCCTTCCCTCTTCGATGCTTTGGAAGCAGGAAAAGCCAAACCGACCCGTCAGACAGGCGAAGGAATAGTACTCGATACCTATAGGAAACTGACTCTTACACCAGAAGAGGAAGTGCACGCTTTCTCTCTCGCCTTCCGCGTGAAGAATATCAGTGCGCTGAACATCAACTGGGCACTCACTTCGGGTTCAGCTCCGATCGTTGAAAGTAGCCTTACTGATGAAAACTGGCATACCGTATTCGTTTCGCACTACTATGCTGCCGGTAAGACCTACGTCTATATTGATGGCGAACAACAATCGGTTACCGATGGCCAAATGTTGCTCAGCAAGGTCGAAATTAGTGGCGCATGCTCTATCAGTGACCTCCACTTCTGGCGTTCCGGTATGAATGCAGACGAAGTAGCAGCCTTTGAAGCAGGTAAGATGCTTTGCTCGTCGCTCGAGATATACTGCCCGCTTAATGACGGCAATATAGCGAACCTTGCACAATCCACCAATGCAATTCAAATCACTACCTATTATATTGCAGGTAATGGAGCTGATGATACCAATGGTAAATGGTGCAATGGTTCAAATTGGGAATTCCAGGCGCTTGGCACAAACGGAAGCATCACGTTCTACGGCGTTGCCGGAGGAAAGAATTATGGCTTCAAGATCAAAGATACCAATAGTTGGGAGAGCGGCACCGAATACACCACGTTTGACTATGAGAATAGTGATGCTCCGTTGTATGGCGGAAACGGAACTGATATGGGATTCAGGCTTTCCGAGGATGCTGATGTGACTATTTCTGTTGTAGATGGAAAAGTGCGTGTTAATGCTTCAAAGCCTTTGGCTTATCGTAGCGATTATTACTACATCACCGGTAACTGTGCTGCGATGGGTAGTTGGGACCCCGGTGCCGTGGCATTGGAGAATGATCAGATTACCTTCTCCAATCTGGAGGCTGGATGGTATGAGTTTAAGATTACCAATGGCTCATGGGATAAACAATGGGGTTATAGCGAATTAGATGTTGCAAAATCATCGCCGATGCATAAGACATATGCAGAAAACAAGATCTGTTTCCGCCTGCAAGCAGCAGCGGATGTGACGGTCAAGATGGAGGATGGCAAAGTGGTTCTGCTTATCAACCGTGAATACAATATTACAGGTAACGGCGACGAAGCAGGAGGTGGCGCATGGTTAGCAGGGCACCCCTGGTGGTCGTATGATGCAGACTCGAAGTTGGATGCCAATTATTCACGTACCTATTACAATCTGCCCGTTGGCTATTACAAGTTTAAAGTGAAGGAGAATGTGGATGCTGCATGGAACGCTGATTGCACATGGGGCTACACTCATCTGGATGCCGAAAACTCCAATGCCGGAGAAGATGGGGGAGGAGATGGAGATGATCATAATATAGGTTTCCAATTATCTTTACCGGCAGATGTTACCATAGCTCTTGTTAATAACAAGATTCGCTTGAACACCTCTCCGGTATATTACCTTGTCGGTAACGGCGATGCAAGTCGTGGCGATTGGTGTGGCCAAAAAGACTGGTGGACGGATGATGCAAGTTCCCGTTTGGATGCAACAACCCTCAGCAAGACTTACGCATCTCTTCCGGCGGGCGAATATAAATTTAGAATTACCAATGGTAAATGGACTTCAGATGGAGGCACAGTGTGGGATCATACCAATGTAGTCTTTGATGAATCGTCATTCGGATATTATACGGATAATGATAAGAATATTTGTTTCTCGCTTTCTGCTGAAACGGGGGTAACTATCCACTTTGACCCGGCGACAGAAGAAATATTCGTTACATCATCAAAAGGGTATTTTGAAGCTACCTATCATTTAGTAGGTGCTAACGAACTAATATCTACCGGTTGGGATGCTGGAGAGTCAACGGCTGAACTTACTGCATCGGGTGCTGGTATATTTCAATATGTTCAGGAGAATAAGTACCTTGCAGCCGGCACATATCATTATAAGTTGGTAGCTAACCGTAGTTGGGATTCCGGTTCTGCATTTCCTAATGGAGACGGTAATAATGCAGAAGTCTCTATCGCAGAAGATGGTATTTATACGCTCACTTATACCTTTGCTCCGGCGACAAAGACGCTGAATTGTGTGGCTGAACGTCAGACACAGGATGTGACTATCTCCGCTTATCAGTTCAGTTCGTTCTATAGTAACAAAGCATTTGACGTACCGGAGGGCCTGACGGCGTATATCTTCACTGATGTGGAGAACGATATGCTGGTGATGGAGAGCATCAATCCGATTCCGGCTAACACAGGCGTAGTCTTCTATGGCGCAGCCAACCAGGTTTACACGCTTTTGGAGACGGCGACCGAGACAACCTATCCGGCAAACATGCTGAAGGGTACGATTGAGAATACGGTGATTAACAATAGCGAAGTGCATTATATCCTTAGTTTGTCCGATCAGGATGAGTTTGGTTTCTTCTGGCCGTATAACACGGATCACGGTGTAGGCGAATTCACGAACCAGGCCGGCAAAGCCTACCTGGAACTCCCGGGCGGTTCTTCTGCTCCGGCACGTATACGTGGATTTATCTTAGCCGGTCCGAATATGGCTACTGGTGTAGAACAGACAATAGTAAATGACCCGATGGTAAAGGGTAAATGCTATGACATCCTTGGACGGGAAGTTGCCAATCCGCAACAAAGAGGTTTGTACATCATCGATGGTAAGAAAGTAATCATCTTCTAAATTATACCGAATATGAAAAACGAAGTTAATCGTGCCCTTGTGGCTATGAAAAAGAACTATACGCAACCGCAAGTAGAGCTTACTCTCCTTGCTGCTACCAATGCCATTTTAGGCGTTTCGGTTGTGCAAGATTTGCATGAAGAAAATGCACATTCGACCGTGCAATTTTAACGGCTATGAAACGAATTCTCATCATCGCTCTTGCCGCATGGGCAGCAACCGCTTCGCTCGTAGCGCAAGTGTACTTGGAACCGAATGCTCCTTTGGAGCAACGCGTGGAAGATGCGCTTAGTCGCATGACCTTGAATGAGAAAATAGCCCTCATTCATGCGCAAAGCAAGTTCTCCTCGCCCGGTGTGGCTCGCCTCGGTATACCCGGATTGTGGTGTACCGATGGGCCTCACGGTATCCGTGCCGAAGTGAAATGGGATGAATGGGATCAGGCAGGGTGGACCAATGACAGCTGTATGGCTTTCCCGACGCTGACCTGTCTTGCCGCTACATGGAATACGGACATGGCTCTCCTGTACGGAAAGAGTATCGGTGAAGAGGCACTCTATCGTGATAAGAACGTGTTGCTTGGTCCCGGTGTGAACATCTACCGTACACCCCTCAATGGACGTAACTTCGAGTACATGGGAGAAGATCCCTGTCTCTCCGCGACCATGGTTGTGCCTTATATCCAAGGCGTCCAGCAGAACGGTGTCGCTACCTGTGTCAAGCATTTTGCACTCAATAATCAGGAGGACGGACGACATGTGGTTAACGTATCCCTCTCCGACCGTGCCCTCTACGAGATCTACCTGCCTGCCTTCAAGGCAGCTGTGCAAGAAGGTCAGTCGTGGAGCATCATGGGTTCCTACAACCGTATATGGGGACAGTATGCCTGCCATAACCACCGCTTGCTCGTCGATATCCTTCGTAGCGAGTGGGACTTTGACGGTGCTGTCATCTCTGACTGGGGCGGAGTAAGTAACACCGACGAAGCGATCCGTAACGGACTCGATCTTGAGTTCGGTTCTTGGACGGACGGTCTGACAGAAGGTCGCTCCAACTCCTACGATGCCTATTACCTCGCTATGCCGTATTTAGAGATGATCCAACGCGGTGAGGTGGGTACGGACGAGTTGGATGATAAGGTGCGTAATGTGCTCCGTCTGATCTTCCGCACTTCCATGAACCCGAATAAAGGTTTCGGATCCCTCTGCTCTGATGCGCATGCAGCAGCGGCACGCGAGATAGCCGGTGAAGGAATAGTGCTTCTCAAGAACGCTAAAACCAAGGCTAATCCCAATACCCTCCTTCCGCTTGCAGCGGACAAGAAGCATATCCTCGTCGTCGGAGAGAATGCTATCAAGCAGATGACCGTCGGCGGCGGATCCAGTTCGCTCAAAGCCAAATACGAGATCTCGCCTTTGCAGGGCATCCGCGAACGGGCTGCCCTCAATGATGCCGAAGTGCGCTACGTACGCGGATACGTAGGCGACATAGGCGGTGAGTACAACGGTGTCACCACCGGACAAGACCTCAGTGATGACCGTACCCCTGACGAACTGACCGCGGAAGCGGTAGCGGCAGCACGTGAAGCGGATGTCGTCCTCTTCATCGGCGGACTCAACAAAGCCGAACATCAGGACTCCGAGAGTGCCGACCGGCTCCAGTACGGCCTGCCGTACGGACAGGACGAACTCATCCGTGCCCTCACACAAGCCAATCCCAATACGGTCGTCATCATCCTGAGCGGTAACGCCTATTCCATGCCGTGGCTCAATACCGTACCCGCTCTCGTGCAGGCATGGTTCAACGGCTCCGAGACCGGACATGCACTCGCAGACATCCTCTTCGGAGATGTCAACCCCTCCGGGCACCTGCCTTTCACTATTATGCCTGCATTGGAGGATTATCCTGCTCATCAGTACGGAGCAATCGCGTATCCAGGTGTTAACAACGAAGTGGAATACAAAGAGGATATTTTTGTCGGTTATCGCTATGCGGATCTGTACGGACAGAAGAAACCGCTTCGTTATACCACACAAGGCAAAGCGTATTCTATCGTTCCTCCCAAGCATAAACCGCTGTTTGCTTTCGGCTACGGGCTGAGTTATACATCTTTTGCGCTCGGTAAGGCTACCCGTGACGGTAACACCGTTCGCGTGACAATCAAGAATACAGGTGACCGTGAAGGAAAAGAAGTGGTACAACTCTATATTGCTCCTATCAAATCCAAAGTGGTGCGACCGGTTAAAGAACTGAAGGCATTCCAAAAGGTAGCCCTCCAAACCGGAGAAGAGAAAGAGATTACCTTTACCCTCACCGAGGATATGTTTCGCTATTTCGATGCCGATGCACATCAATGGGTAACCGATCCGGCTACCTGCCAAATACGAATCGGCACCTCATCCGCCAATACGCAAATCGTTGGTACTTTTCAATGGACCAATAGAGTCGTCTTCCTGGGTAATAGCATCACTCAAGGTTGGCGAGAAAAACGACCCGAGTTCTTTACGGAAAATGGTTTTGTGGGACGTGGTATTAATGGCCAAACCAGCGGCGAGATGTTGGCGCGCATGCAGCAGGACGTGATTGATCTTCATCCGCAGATAGTGGTCATCTTGGCAGGTACGAACGATATTGCACAAAACCAAGGCTATATCAGTATGGAGGATATATTGGGTAATATCGACTCCATGTGCAAACTCGCAAAAGCCAATCATATCCAACCCGTGCTCTGCTCCTTGCTTCCGGTACGCAGGTTCTATTGGAATGAACGCATCAATGATGTGCCGGCGCTCATCAAACAGATGAATGGGATGATAGGCGAGTATGCACAAGCCAATAGCATCCCCTTTGTCGATTATTGGTCGAAGATGGTATCCGAGGACGGAGGCTTGTTACCCGGACTCAGCGACGATGACGTACACCCTACCATTGCCGGTTATCAGATCATGGAACCGCTAATCCTCCATACCCTTGATTCGCTTCTGAAATAGTGAAGTAATCCCAATATTTAATACCGGTTTTAAGGCGATCCATTTGGATGGGTCGCTTTTTTTGTCAGTATGCCGGAGGCGCACTCATTGGCACGTTGCCATGAGCATTCCCGTCTCCGGCGTACTTTATGATACATTATGAATTAGAATCTACGGCAGAACGCCGTGCACGTCGCGACAACGATATCAAACAACTTTTCTACCAACTTACCATCGAAGAAAACATGTCTTTCATGCAAGCTTACGAAGCAGTAGGCTATGTTTTTTACCTCTCTGGCGGGCAAATTCGTGATATTTTAGCCCAGCGGAAACAGAAGTGCGGAAAATCCGCACAATAGTATCGCAGAAAAGCAGTACTTTTGCACCGGATTTCCAACCGGAGAGTCTCCGGAGACAGTTATTAGGCTGGCGCCAGCCATAATTATTAACCAGTCGAAAGTCGAAAGACAAAAGACAAAAGCATTTTAAAATTATGGCAACATTAAATGTAGAAACGATCAAGTTGATCGGTAACGGAGTATTGGACGCAAAGCATGTGGCAGTGCTGCTGTAGGCAGACCTATTGGAGCAGGAAGCATCCGTCGATGCCCTGCAGATGAACCGTGTCTGCGCCGTCATGATCGATGCGCAGGAACTGCTTGTCAAATGCGATGCAAAACAGAAAAAGAAAGCGATAAAAGAAAAGAAGCAAAAGAAAATTAAAAAGAAAAAGTCTGTCCTGTCCATTCTATTCAGCTAAGAGTAGACAGGACGGGACAGGACAAAATTTAAAATTATGGAAAGTTTAGATATTCAACGTGCCAAATTCAATGACCTATGGTCGAAGATGAGTGTGGACGAGCATCGTTGGCCGCATCGTTATGCCTCGACTTTTGGTGTGTGGAGAGCGCGTTCTACTGCCGCTCAAGCATCGATGGAAGAGCAGGCAGAAGGCGGAATCGGAGGTAAAAACCCTTATTTCTGGGTACAAGACTTCCCCGAACCCCAACCCGAATGGAAAAAAGGCGACGAAGAGGACGACCTCGTGCAGGTGCGTTATAATGGACTATACAAAATCTGCACCCGAGCGACGATGGAGTTATATGGATTGGAATGGGTACGCGATTGGTGATGCCGGATGACATCCGGCGTAATGGACATAGAGAATGTCGGATAAAATCCGACGGAAATGAACGGAGAAAGAATGCCGCATTCAATGCGGCGTAATGAACATAGAGAATGTCGGATAAAATCCGACAGAAATGAACGGAGAAAGAATGCCGCATTCAATGCGGCGTAATGAACAAACTATTTTCTCGGCGATTTCTCGCCGAGCACCCAACGAATGAACAAAAAATAAAAAAATTAAAGAATTATGGCAAGAGTTGAATTACCGAAAGGAATCTTAGCGATTCATGGAAGGCTGTTACGTAAAAACAACATGACCATCACGGGACCATCTTACGAGAACAGCCTATGCGAGCAATGACGAAGAGCCAATTGGCGAAGAAGGCGGGAGTGAGTACGCGGACGCTACAGAACTGGCTGTCCGATCCGTACATCCAAAACCTTCTGCAACCGTTGTGCTTGAATAAACAACAACACATTTTACCGCCTCGTGCGGTGCAAATAATTAGTGAACATTATGCTATTGAAATTGATTAAGATTCGTGAAATGAACTCCGGTGCCCACTGCGAAGTGTGGGAGGCCAATCTGATTATGGGTGACAACTTCTTGGCGCGAGTGTTTGTGCTTAACGAACATCTGCCGTTGGAATTGATACACCGCTTGACCGTCAGTTGGCGCGGCATATGCATCCAAGGCCGTCACTGCGGTTGGCAATGGGAGAATGAAGTGGTAGAGCGGATGGTGACGCACTATCTGGAGCAGATTCAAGCTTCCCGTGAAGAAATCCGTATCGAGGTGTGCAGCCCCAAACCGTACTTGCCCGGTTATCCGGAAGTGGACTATCATCCAGACGATTATCCGATTGTGCTATTGGAGGACCTGGAAGAAAAAGAGAGTACGGTTTGATACAAGGACACCGGACCTTCATGCCAGCGTTTTGTACTTTCTTGCTCCAATTGTTTGTACATGTCGGAAGAATATACGCGGCGGATGGCTTCTATCGTACTGATATGCTCGTCTGCGCTTAACATATCTGCCACCCAACTTACTTTGAAAGGTAAGATCAGATACAGATTATTTTGTGTTATTTCGCTCATGGTAGAATCTCCTTCGCTTTAACAAACTTCAATACTTGGAGTGCCTGTTCGGTATGGAACAGATATTGATCCGCCAAATCGTAGGTGCGTAATTCTGCCAGTAGGTTCTGCTTATTCATCACACCACCTTCGTACAGCGTGAAGCAGGTATAAACGCGGTCATTAGCAACAGGTCCGTACACGACATCGTAGTTGTGAACAAAATCCTTGTTCAATCGGTTGCTCATCACAAAATCGATCCACTCATCAGTTGGCGAATCGAAGAAAGCACAATGAAACTGCTTGAGAGCATCCATGTTCAACTCGTACTCATTGACATAGCCTTTGTGGGCACCACTATCTTTCATGCGTTTACGCACCCAGTCTTCTGCCTGCTTAGCAGAAGTGGTGGTATAAAAGCCCGTTCCGTAATCCAAGGTACGAGTAGCCTGACGTATTTCCGGTGTCGGGACACGCTCTAAACTGCCGTGATAGACTCGCATTGCTTTCTTTTATTGATAAATTCGTCAATATCCTCCATAATCCACTGCGCGCTTTGCGTGTGCAACGGTTCATAGCCTGCTTCCAGATACTCCAAGACACCATATTGGTCAAGGATACGCATAGATTGCTCCCCTGTCAAGTTGTGCAGATGCTTGTATTGCTCAATACAAAAAGCAAGGAATAATGATATTTCGTTACTGCGCATAAGGTGTCTTTGCAACTTTTGGATGCAAAGGTACAACAAAATAATGATATTTGCAAATAATTTACACTTTTTTACATTTTTTTTCTGCATTTTCGTGCAAAATCCGGAAAGAGGTGCCTTTGGCTGTTTATATTGTAGGGTAGTGAAAATTAAAACCACACAATTATGAGCAAGTTAAAGATTTTGAAGATCATTGTCAGTGTG
>Ga0247610_10000272_pt1 | contig 81198 bp, 103 predicted proteins | sample 174DNAGHGhighgp2_FD_193483 | JGI IMG/M metagenome (GOLD analysis project Ga0247610, IMG submission 193483) | Sheep rumen microbial communities from Palmerston North, Manawatu-Wanganui, New Zealand - 1742 DNA GHGhigh gp2 | ecosystem: Host-associated > Mammals > Digestive system > Stomach >... | reverse complement strand
TGCTGATGCACAGAAGACTATGAAGAGTGTTACCTATGAAGTTGTAAATGATAATGGTCGTCCAAGAGTAAAGATTGATGATAAGACTTATACTCCTGAACAGATTTCCGCTATGTATCTTGAGCATATGGTCAAGATTGCACATGATTATTACAATGAAGATGTTAAGGATGTTGTTATTACTTGCCCTGCATGGTATAACGATGTTCAGCGTAATGCTGTTAAGACAGCTGGTGAACTTGCTGGTCTTAATGTTCTTCGTGTAATTAATGAGCCTACTGCTGCTATTCTTTCTTCTGATATTGATGTAAAGAATGGTTCTAAGATTGTTATGGTTAATGACCTCGGTGGTGGTACTGAAGATGTAAGTATCTGTGAAGTTTCTGATGGTGTTATTGAGGTTCTTGCATCATTTGGTGATGTATTCCTTGGTGGTAGTAACTATGATAAGGCAGTTACAGACTGGATTGTTGAAGAATTTAAGAAGAGCAATGGATGTGACCTTTCTAAGGATCATATGGCTATGGCTCGTGTAATTGAAGCAGCTGAAAGAGCAAAGTGCGAACTTTCTTCTACTACTTCTACTGAAATTAATCTTCCTTATATCACTACTCTTGATGGTGTTCCTCAGATGCTTGTTATGACTTTGACTCGTGCAAAGTTTGAAGCTCTTACTGCTGACCTTACTCAGAAGGTTGTTGATTGTGCTAAGCAGGCTCTTGCTAAGGCTGGTAAGACTTATGATCAGCTTGATGAAATCCTTTTGATTGGTGGTTCTTCTCGTATTCCTGCTGTTCAGGAAGCTCTTGCTAAGGAGTTTGGTAAGCCTCTTAATAAGACTGCAAACTTTGATGAAGCTGTAGCACTTGGTGCTGCTAAGCAGGCAAATACAATTGTTGGTGGTGAAGGAAGTGAAGATGCTGTTCTTCTTCTTGATGTAACTCCTATTTCTCTTGGTATTGAGACTATGGGTGAAGTTATGACTACCCTTATTCCTGCTAATACTACAATTCCTACTTCTAAGACTCAGGTATTTACTACTGCTGTTGATAATCAGCCTGCTGTATCTATCGTAGTTCTTCAGGGTGAACGTCCTATGAGTAAGGATAATAAGGTTATTGGTCGTTTCGACCTTGATGGTATTGCTCCTGCTCCTCGTGGAATTCCTCAGATTGAAGTTAAGTTTGATATTGATGCTAATGGTATTCTTAGTGTAAGTGCTACAGACCTTGCTACTAAGAAGGAACAGCATATCACTATCAATAATCAGAATTCTCTTTCTAAGGAAGAGATTGAAAAGATTAAAGCTGATGCTGAGAAATTCAAGGCAGAAGATGAAAAGAAGATGAAGGAAATTGAAGAACTTAATCAGATGGAGACATTTGCTTTCCAGGTAAAGAATACTCTTAATGGTGAGCAGTTCAAAGAAAAGATTACTGATGATCAGCGTGCTGAAATCAAGCCTCTTCTTGATGAACTTGAAGAGAAATTGAAGACTCGTAAGCTTGATGAAATCCGTCCTGCTAAGGAAAATCTTGAGAAGGTATTTCAACCTATAATCACTAAGATTTATCAGGAAGCTGCTGCTAATGCTCAACCTCAGGCAGATGGTTCTACTGCACAAGCTGCTTCAGATTTGTTTGGTAAAGATAATCCTTTTGGAGATGCTCCAAAGAGTGAGTAATATAGAGTGTAGAGGATTACTTTTGTAAGAGGAGGAGGAAACTCCTCCTCTTTTTTGAATTTATAAAAATATTTTCTATATTGTTATAGATTAAAATTTATATAATATGGCTAGTAAAGATTATTACAAGATTCTTGGTATTGAACGAAATGCTTCTGAAGATGAAATTAAATCTGCCTACAAGAAAGCAGCTTTAAAATGGCACCCAGATCGTCATGCTAATGAATCTGAAGATAAAAAGAAAGAAGCTGAAGAGAAATTTAAAGAAATTGCTGAAGCTTATGGTGTTCTTTCAGATCCTAAGAAGAAACAAATGTATGATACTTATGGAACTGTAGATGGTGACATGAGTGGAGGATTTTCTGGTGGTGGATTCCCTGGTGGTTTCCATTTTGGTGGTATGGATATGGATCCAGAAGATATTTTTAATATTTTCCGTGGTCGTGGTGGAAGAAGTGGAAGAACAGAACGTCATGAACCTGGTGCTACTATTAATATTCAAGTAGGAGTATCTATTGAAGATGTTTATTGTGGTGGAAATAAGAATATTGACTATGATATTGAAACTCGTTGTGGACATTGCGGTGGCCAAGGTGGACATAGTTTAAAGACTTGTCCTTATTGTCATGGTTCTGGATTTATTACAGAAACTAGAAGTAATGGATGGAGTACTGTTCAAACTTCTCGTCCTTGTCCTCATTGTCAGGGTAAAGGTACTACTGTTGAAGAAGTATGTAAAGAATGTGGTGGAACTGGTGTAAAGAAACAACATAAATCAGTTAATGTAAATATTCCAAAGGGTGTAGAAAATGGTGAACAGATTAAGATTGATAATGCAGGATATGAAAGTAGAGATCCTAAGGGAGTTAATGGTGATTTAATTGTAACATTTATCTATCAGTTTGATCAAACAAAATATAGAGTAAATGGTAATACTCTATATGAGCTTGTTGATATTCCTTATTATGATGTAATTCTTGGTACTGAAAAGGAAATTACTCTTCCTAATAAAGAGAAGATTAAAGTAAAGATTCCTAAGTGTTCTAGAGATGGACAGCAAATTACTGTACATGGTAAAGGACTTAATTTTGGAAACTATGTTCTAGTAATTAATGTTTCTTATCCTTCAGCAATTACTTCTAAGGAAGAAGAATTACTTGAAAAAATTCGTAAAATACATAAATAAATTAAAAGAGAAGTTAATGAACTTCTCTTTTTTATTTCTATATTAATATTAGTTAAAATTTATATTATATGGAAAATATTGGATTAAAATGTTGGGCTGCAGTAAATAAAAATGGTTTTTTAGTTTTATTTACTGAACAACCAAAAAGAAATGAAAAGACAGGTAAATGGGAAGGTAATTTATATGTAAATTCTGTCTTATATAAAACAATTAAAGAATTGTTTGATAAGGTTAATTTTAATTGGGAAAAAGAACCAGAATATTTTGAATTTAGATAATATGAAAGCAATTGTAAAAAATACCAATGAAATTGTTGATGTAGAAAAAGTTCCTATTTATGTTGATGAAATGACTTCTTATTTTGTTTATGAAAATAAGGAGACACATGAGAAATATAAGTATAATGAGCTTAAATTCAATTAATTATGTGTGAATTTTGTGATAATCTTGATAAAACTAATTTGATGCATTATGATAACAGATATGCAATGGCTGTTTCTTATGGTCAATATAGTGGTGTAAATGTACAATCAGATTTATATATTAATGGAAATATGCTTATCCTTGACGCTAATGGAAGTTATCGTTCAAGGTCTGATTGTTATTATGATGCTGAAGGATTAGATATTGAAAATGAAAAGTCATATAATTCTAAACCAAATTATATAAAAATTAAATATTGTCCTTTTTGTGGTAAAGAAATAAAAAGTGTTCTTTATGAGAAAACAAAAACTAATGATGAAATCAGTGAGTTGAAAAATAAACTTAAAGAACTTAAAAAAGATTTAAATTATTCAAATATGTTTATTAATTTTAAATGGAGTCTTAATGAAAGAACACCAGAAGAAATTGATAAAATGGTTGAAGAATATAAAAATAGATCAACTAATAAAGATGACTATAGACCTATAGTAAGTGTTTATAGAGAAAGTATAAAATATTATGGTTATATTGAAAAATACTATGAACATCCACTTACATTAAAAGAAATTAAAGAAAAATTCTCTAATGTAAAAGCGGATATTATATATGGAGATATTAGAGAAGAAGATAAATATGATGATTTACCTAATAAATTTGATAAATTTACATTAAATACAAAAATTCGTGTAAGTTCATATTTTCGCCCTACTTATTATGCCAGCACATATATTTTAACTGATAAAATGTATGAAAAACTAGCAGAGTTTGGATATATTCAAAAGGATGATTCTAAGTATAATGCTATGATTCAAAATAGAGAAAAAATTAAAAAAGAAATTGAAAAAGTAAATAATAAACTTAATGAATTAAAAGAATATTTTAATTCACTTAATGAAGCTGCTTAATAAAATGTTATATAAAAGATTAATATTTGGTGATTTTCATGGTCATTTTGATAGTCTTAATCAGATCTATCAAGATGAAAAACCTTATAGTGTAATTCACCTTGGAGATTATTTTGATAATTTTCGTGGTTCTATAGATAGTATTAAAGATGCATTTACAAATCTTCTTACTCTTAGAAAAGAGCATCTTTCAAATACTAAAAATGGTGATTTCATACTTCTTTTAGGTAATCATGATTATCATTATCTTCAATATGGTCTAGAACAATATTCTGGATATAATAAGGGATATGATTTATGGGCACATGAACAACTTAAAGAATTATGGGATAAACATATTCTTAAATTAGTTGAATATGATTATACTTCTAAGACTCTTTATTCTCATGCAGGTATTACAAATACTTGGTTAAAAGAAAATAGGATGGATGGAATAGAATTACAATATCTTAATGAAGTTAATCTATTCAATCTTAGATTTACATATGCTGGTGGCGGTGATTGGTATGGTGATAGTGTATATTCATCTCCTATTTGGGTAAGACCTAATGCATTACTTAGTGATATGTATAAGGATGAAGAAGGTGTACAATGGACTCAAATTGTTGGTCATACACACGAAACAACTCCTACTGTATATTATGAAAAGAATAATAGAGTTGGTTATCCAAGAGCTACTGATTATAATTATATCAATGCTTGTGAACTTAAACCTGTACTTTATGTAATGGATTGTATGCCTAAGTATTATATAAGAGAAATGATAACTATTGATGGAGAAGTAAAATCAAGAGAAATAGTTAAGAATGAAAAATATAGATTATATGAACATAAAAAATATTAAATATAATATATGGGAAGAGGTTATTGTAGTTTAAATCCTGATTCACCAAAATATGCTGGTATGTGTTATTCATGTAAACATTATTATGATTATGGACCAGTAGCTGGTAGATGGGGTTATAATGGTAAATGTAAAGTTGATGGGCATGAAACTGATGCTCTTGTAAAATGTAAAATCAATAAATATAATAAATATGATGATTAATAAATTTCCTGGTTTTTGTTCTAAAGAGCAATCTGATAGAATATATGAAATTTTAAATAATAAACCAAGAGTAGATACACTTATTGGTGTATATAGTGTTGGTGATATATTTAAATATCTTCCTCATGAAATTACTTTTAATGGACATCGTGGAGATTTAGCAGTAACTGTATGTGATATATCATATTTTGCAATAAATAGTGATTGGAAACATATTCTTATTCATTTTGAACCAATTCCAAATAATGGAGATATATTTGATACATTTATTTTAATGCTTGAATGGTTAAAAAGAAATAATTTGTTAAATGAAAAAAATTAATAAAATAATATTTCTTGATGTAGATGGTGTAATTAATTCAGATGAATGGGCTGAATGGTGTTATCATAATATATCTTTTATAAAAGAAGGTGGATGTAATCTTATTTCTCCAAATCTTGTAAAAAGGGTAATTAAAATCTGTGAATCTACAGATGCTAAAATTGTATTATCTTCTTCTTGGAGACATTGGTCTTTAGGACAAACTTTGAAACAACTTGCATCTAAAAGAGATCTTAGACCAATACTTGATAATCTTGTTGGAGTAACTCCAAGAAGTGATGAAAGACATAGGGGTAAAGAAATAGATTATTTTTTGAATTGTTGCAAAAAAGAATATATGTATACTGCTGATGGTGATCAACTATCAGATGAAAGATATAAATTTTCAAGGCATCCTAAATATGTAATTATAGATGACGATGATGACATGCTTGATGAACAAATGCCATATTTTGTTCAAACAGATTTTATGGTTGGAATAACAGATGAAGATGTAAAAAAATCTATAAAAATTCTAAATGGAAGTAAGTAATTTACTTCCATTTTTCTATATTATATTATGAGTATTTTAAAACAAATATTTTGTAATCATGACTATAAATGGGAAGATACTATTCATGGTGATTCAATAAGATACTGTGGATGGAAACGTACTATTTATAAATGTTCAAAATGTGGTAAAGAAAAATATTTAAATGATTATATACAAAAAGATTTTAATTGGAATAATTTATGGCTAAAGTAAGGGCAAGTGATGATTTTCCTATAACAGTTACTCCATTGAGATGGGAACATAAATATATAATTGAAGAAGCTAAAGCATATTTAGATGAAACAATATTATCTTCTCATTGGGGACCAAATGAACATGTTGATAATGTAGTTAATCTTGGTAAACATAATTCTTCATTTATAATGGAGTTTATGAGAAGTGATTATAAAGAACATGATAATATGTATTCTCATTTTCTTCTTGATGTAATAGAAGGATTATATCCTGAAGTAAAATTTGAAGGGTATGTAGGTATAGATGGAGCCATTAAAACATATCTTGCATTATATGATAATGGTTTTATAAATGATGATAGTGATAAAATTGAGTTTACTTTAAAAATAACTGATAATATAGACAATGTACCAGAACAAGCTGAATAGAGAATGGAATCCATGTAAAATATGTAAATGGAATAGTGATAGAACTACTGAAGAAGAATATGATAAACATTGTAAATGTTGTAATGATTTAGCTTCAGAATGGGAAGAATCTAATGAGTTTAAACAATTTAAGATAGGTGTTGCAATATCTAAAGCTAGTAAAAAAATACAAGAGGCACAAGAGAAAGCTAGAATATATCCTTTAATTATAATGTGTACTGATGATATAAAGGATAAATTTTTATCTATTGATAAATTAGAATTATCTAAAAAAGGATTTGATATAATTGAAACACAATCAACAGAATTATTAGGTATATATACTCATAGATATTATACATCATTAACTCCAATTTTTATAGTTCCTTGTACTGATGAATTTAGAAATTATATTTACAATGATTCAATGATAATGAATAATTGTAAAGTATTTACAGTATTTCCAAATTTCAATCATACAGGACATCATATAGTAGAAGATCCTGTTGTTAAATCTTATAAGACAACTAAAAAGGAAATTCTTGATTTAAAATTAGATAGACGATTTGATCAGATATCATTTGAATCATATCCAAATTTTAAAGAAGAAATGAAATATTATAATATTTTTCCAGAAGGATTAATATTTTAGAGGAAATTTTGAATTTCCTCTTTTTTATTCTATATTAATAATGTAATTAAAAATGATGTATTATGATTTACAAGATTTATCAGCTTGACCACACTAAAGAATCTGTTAAGAATTCTCATAAAATGTTTGAAAGATGGGAGTGGTTGATTAAGTATGATGGCGGTTTCAATTTCCAGGACTATAAGCAAGTCTATGAAGGAGAAACAAATCTTGATGAAAAATTTGATGACATCACTATTCTTGATAATCTTTTCACTAAGTTCAATCTTAATCATCCTGAAGATTTTCATGGACATAGTCTTTCTGTTTCAGATGTAGTTATTCTTGGTGACAAGATGTATTTCTGTGATGATTTTGGTTGGAAAGAAATTAAGTAATTATGATAGAAATTATAACAAAATATGAATTTACTGGGAATATAAAGAACTATCTTTATACTAAAGAAGAACTTGAAAGTTTTTCTACTGAAAAGTTAGTTTCTTTTATGCGTCATAATCAATTTTATCATCATGATAATTATATGATGTCTCCTGATTTTGCCGAAATGTATGATAAAGGAATTATTGAAGTAGAAGCTGATTGGGGTGGAGATAATCACCTTATAGCATACCATTGGGCTAATGAACAAGAACTTAGAGAAATTCTAAAGACTCGTCCTAATATTCCTAATAAACAACAAAAGAAGAAAGCTCTTAAAGAAACTATTGCTGAAAATAAAAAGAAAACTAAGAGAAATCTTAAATATCAAAGATGAGTAATGAACCAATAAATATAATATCATGGACATCAGGAGATAAAAAAATATATTCATTAACAAATGATTTTAATTCAGAATACAAATCTGATGAATTATTTTGGAAAAAAGTACATGCTATTTTACATGCTCATTATGTAATGTTACCTGGTGGTCATGAAATTTATATTGATATCTAATGCAAACTGAAATTATATATTTAGGAAATAAAAAACTTTCTGAAAAAGAAATAAAATATATTGATGATACATATTTTTGGAATTTTCTTGAAAATATCAATATTTTAAAAAATTTAGAAAAAGAATTAAAAAATAATTTGAAATTATAATATATATATTTCTATAATAAAATTGTAAAACATCGTTAAACAAATATAAAAACAATCAAAACTATGAGTAAAATTAATCCTACTGTAAAGCCTGTTTCTAAGTTTGACTCTACTGCTCGTCTCGCAGGCGGACACGGTATGGCGGCAGCTGTACAGAGCAATATTGCACTTCTTCGTCGTGCTGTTCTTGCTAATCTTCTTTGGGAAGATATAGCATATATGGATGGTAAATCCGTAGCAGATGAAATCAAGAGATTGATTCCACTTTGTAAAGCTGAAGATGTTTATAATCTTGCACGAGAGGCTCGTCTTCTTCAGAAGCTTCGTCATACTCCTCTTTTCATTGCTGTAGAGATGTGTAAGTATGATGCAACACGTCAGTATGTTGATAAGCTTCTTCCTGAAATTATCACTCGTACAGATATGCTTACTGACTTTGTAGCAATCTATTGGAAGGAGAATGGAAATGGTGCTCCTATTTGTAACAAGGCTAAGAAGGGTCTTGCTGAGGCATTCCATAACTTCAATGAGTATAAGCTCGCTAAGTATGATCGTGATGCTGAAATTAAGCTTCGTGATGTAATGTTCCTTTGTCACCCAAGGCCTACTAATGCTTATGAGGAAGCCCTTTATAAGAAGGTAGCTGACCGTACTCTTGAAATTCCTGACACTTGGGAAGTATCACTTTCTGCTGGTAAGGATAAGAAGGCTACATGGGAGAGACTTATCACCGAAGGTAAGCTTGGTGGAAAGGCTATGCTTATGAATATGCGAAACATGAAGGAAGCTTCTGTTGACAGGTATATTATAGATGAAGGTCTTAAGAATCTTAATGGAACTATGCTTCTTCCTCTTGACTTCCTTAAGGCAGCAAATTATGCTCCTGAGTTTAAGTCTCAGATTTCTGAAGCAATGGTAAATTCTTACAAGAATCTTCCTAAGCTTCCTGGAAGGACTCTATTTATTGTAGATATTTCTGGAAGTATGCATTCTGGAATCTCTGGAAAGAGTGAATTCAACCGTATGCAGGTTGCCGAAGCAATGGCTATGCTTGCTGCTAACCAGTGTGAGAGATGTGAAATCGTTGCAACTGCCGGTAATGACTGGACTAGAGTTCATGCAAGTCAAAGAATTGAATATCCAGAAAAGGGATTTGGTCTTATGACTCAGATTAATGACCTTTATAATAAGCTTGGTGGTGGTGGAATTTTCACCCGTCAGTGCCTTGAATGGTGCGAAAGCCAGCCTTGGTTTGGTAAGGGTTTTGATAGAGTAATTGTCTTCTCTGACTCTCAGGACTGTGATGATGTTAATAAGAGAACACCAAAGCCCTTTGGTAAGTACAACTACATTTGTGATGTATCTGCTCATACACGTGGTATTAACTATCGTGGAGTATGGACTGCTGAGATCAGTGGTTGGAGTGAGCATTTCCTTACATATATCGCTGCCTATGAAGGTATCGAGAATACTTTTGAAAGTGTAGATTAATCTACACTTTTTTCTATATAAATTGTCTATTTCTATATAGGCATTTCATAATGTTTGTTTTGTTTTACAAAAAAACGCTGACTGTTGTGAAACACTCAGCGTTTATATTTTTAACTTGAAAATTCTTTATATACCCAATCTCTAAATTCTTTTTTATTAGATGCTATTTCATCAGTTATTGTAGCATAACCATCAACATCATCTTCATTCCATTCTTTAAGATAGACTTTAGCAAAAAATTCTCCACTATCTTCTGTATTTTTTACTTTATCATTTATTTCTTTAGCTATATCTTCCCATCTAGAATTTTTATCTAAATATTTACTTATTCCTAATTTATCAACATACCAATTAAATACATCTTCTAAATCATCACCATAATAAATAATATCTTTATCAGGATTAAAATCTTCATAGTCATCTTGGAAATAAATTAATTGACTTATAAAATCTCCTAATGAAGCAAAATGATACTGACGTCTTCTATATTTATCAATATATACTATATATTTTGCCTTAGGTATATTTACTATTTTCCAAGTATCATCAGAAATTTCACTTGTATCACCATCTTTTACAACAGGAATATCTAATGAATACTCTTTAGATATATTTATATTTTTATTTAAATGAAGTTTTTCTGAAATATATGTATTTAAATTAATCATATTATTTACAATATTTTTCTATATTAATATATATAAAAATAAAATATTAAAATGAGTAATCGTGCATTTAATAATACTCAACCAATATCTAGTAAAATAGCTCCTAAGATACAACAAGAAATCATTGATAAAATAATTGATAAATATCCAGATATTGAATATTTACCAATAGGAAGTGTTGGTAAAAAGAATAATGATGATTTTAATGGAGATATAGATATTGCAATAAAATGTAAAAATATACAAGAATTAGAAAATATTATAAATAGCGTTTTCGGCTCTTTAGAGACGCTTAAAATAGAATCACTATATATTATATCAATTGACTACCCTTATCATAACCAGGATAAAACTATGTATGTCCAATGCGATTTTATGATTATGTGGAACAAGGATTATACAAAATTCAGATATTATTGTCCTGATTATAGAAAAAATGAGTCTAAATATAAAGTTGGAGCAAAGATTATGTTTGCTAATATGATATTGAATCATTGTCAAGAAAAGAACAATAATCTTAATGATGATGAAGTCGGACAATTTTCTTTTAGACCTACCGCATTATTCAGATATGTATATAAAAAGGATTTATCAAAATATAAAGAACAATATATTACTAATGATCCTATAGAAATTGCTGGTTATGCCTTTAAAGATAAAGATATATCACATTTTAATTCTGTAGAAACTTTATGGGAAGCAATACATAGTGATAATTTTAAATATCCGCAAGAAGTAAAAGAATTAGAAAAGAATTTATTTAGAAATTCATTTAGAAAAGGATGGTCATATATTGTTCCAGAAGATTTTAAATTAGAATATTGGGACAATGAAACTATATGGAAAGTAATCAATGAACAAAGGTTAATATATAAAATTAACTCATTATCAAATTTAAAGGATGATAAATAATTTATCATCCTTTTTTAATATAAATATAGAGTTAGTAATTTCACATTGTTGAAGATCTATAACCAAAACCATTATTAAAATTTTCAACTGCTTTAATAAGATTATTAATTTTAAAATCAACAAGCGAAAATCTTTTTGTAAATTCTGCTGGATTATTTTTTAAGTTTGTTATTTCTTCTTTAATTTCTGGTATTATTTGTTGATTAATTATATTTACTGTTTTTTGTAAATTATAAACCCATGAAGATAATCTTTTACTATAAATATATAAATATACAGATAATCCTAAACAAACTAATGAAATAACTATAGATATTATTAACATTATTATCATTTCTTTAATAATTCTTTAATTTTACTACGATTTAATTGTTTTGTTTTTTCTTCTTCTTGTTTACGTCTTAATTCAGCTTCTTTTCTTTCTTGTTCAAGACGTTTTTCTTCTTCAATACGTCTTAATTCAGCTTCTTGTTTTTCTTTTTCTATACGTATTTTTTCATTTTTTATTTGTCTATAATGGAATATCTTATAAAAGAAATCACCAATTTTCTTTAAATTTTCTTTAAATGTTGATTGTTTTCTTACTACAATATATCCATCAGGACAAGTAAGAATATTTGTAATCTTTTCAGATAAATCTTTTACAGTTTCTTTAATATCATTTAAATCTGATTTCATTGAACTAATATCATTATTATATTTGTTCAATGTATTTTTTATACTATTTATTTGAGTATTTGCATTATTCAAAGAAACAGTACTATTGTTATTATCTATTAATAATGATGCTACTGTTGGTTCTAATGAATTAGTAATTACATAACTACAATATGTTAGTCGTGTATCAATACCACCAACATTTGTTTTTATATTATTTATATCTTCTTTGTAATTTGGAACTTCTGTTATTTTTTGAAATAAATAAGAAAATGCTATTGATGCTGATTTAGATGTTACATCAATTTTATTACTTAAATAGCTGATACGATTATTGATATCACCAATTAAATTTAATGAATCCATTTTATTAACTCTATATATATTCTATGTAAAAATAAAAAATATCTATTAATCTTTATGATAAATAGATATTTTTTTAATAAATATGTTGTGTTGTATATATAAATCTTTAATTCAGATCATCAAAAAGAGTATCAGAATTTTTCTTCTTTTCTTCTTTTGGAGTATCTTCCTCTTTAGATTTATTTTCATTTTTAATTTTCTCCATAATATCAACATTGTTCATATTCTTCTGACGACGCATAAATCTATTATTTGAATCATCAAGTTCTGAATATACATCATATTCAAATTGACTATGAATAATGTTTGGAATTTCTTTCTTAATATCATCAAGTGTTAGTTTTCCTTTCTTTTCAAACTCTGGTAAATCTTCTATCTCTTTATCTTCATTAATCTTTTTATCCATCTCATCTTCAAGAGTCTGTATTAAGAATTCATGAGTATTACTATCACCATAAATATCCTTGACAATATCCTTTCTTTCCCACTTCAATACAAATGGAGAAATTGAAATAGTACCTTTACGATTTTGTCTACTCTCAATAATAATTACTGGCCATAATTCATTTACAAGTTTATATACCTCTTCAAAATAATTAATATCTTGAACAACTAGACCTTCAATAGAATTAGCATATTTTGCTGCATAATTAGCATTAAATTTATTAATATCTTCTTTAGTTGTCTGAGGATGTTTATTTGCAAAATCTTGTGCCTCTTTAACATATTTCAGAATAGGAAAATCAAGTTTCTTTTTCTTTCTGTTATATTCAATATTTACAAATTTTCTAATTCTTTCAAGTTTTGTGTGGTTTAATCTATTTGATTTCTTATCTATACAAAATTCATAAATTTCTTTAATAGTATCAATTGTATAAAATCTATATAATGAACATACTATCTGAATATTCTTTTCAATTACTTCAATACTATTAACATAAAGATTATTTTCTCCACGTTCTTCTTTATACTCATCATCTTTGAATATTGTATAATTACCTTTTAATACTTCTTTATATATATCAATATTTTCATCTGTAATATGTGATAAGAAAATTCTTACATTTTGAGTATATTCATCCCATCTCTTATGTCTGATTTTCTTTAAATCTTCATCAATTTCAATCTTTCTTTCTTCAGATATTGCATCTTCAGAAATTATTTCTTTTGTATTATATCCATAATATTCCATACCTTCTTTAATTACTTTCCATTGTTCACCATAATCAATATATCTGTCTTCAAAGAAATGTAATTTATATGAAGTTTCATCAATATAATACTTACAATCAATTTCATCATATTTTAAGAACTTATTAGCTGTTAACATAGATAATATAAGAGGATTATATTTAGATTCATCTAAGTTTCTCTCTAACATATCATTAGCAGTTTTAACAAGATCTCTAGCATAAATAATTTCATTCTCTTGAATTTTTAAATCAATAGGTTTTACATAATTCCAATCTATAGCATTACCATCATTTTCAAGAGGAAGGAATAACTTAATATATAGATCATTTCTACGTATTCTATTAGCATACTGTTCAATATATTGACAAATCATTGGTTCATTGAAATATATATGGAATCTTTTTGTATCACAAATATCAATACCAACAGAAAGATATGTAGTACATCCAATTATATCATTATCACCAATTGATTTGTTCTTATTAATATTATCCATTGAATCATCACCATAATTACTTTTCTTATAATAAAAAGTTTTTAATGGACCATGATCAGGAACTAATCTACAAACTTTATCATGTACAAGTGATGTTATTTGTTCAAAATATGTATTACCCTTATTTGTAGGCCATAAAATTTTAACACCATTTTTAATATCTTCAACCATAGAATTAACCATACATTCTATCTGCTCATATTTACTTTTACAGAAGTATGTAGTAAATTCCTTAATTCTTGATTCTTCTTTTGTAACTACTATATGGTTTACTTTAGGAAAAAACAATACCTCAGCAGTTGGTGTTCCTGTCATCATAATTACTTTAGCCTTACAATTTGCAAGACGTTGAATTGTAGGTGACATAACATCACGATAAGAACTAGTAAATAAAAGATGACTTTCATCAATTACTATATATTCAAAATCAGCCATATCAAGTTCCATCAAATTAAGATGACTGAATTTATCAATAGTCATTGACATAGACTGACCAGGACGAACTAGTTCATCAAGAGTTGGTTTTTTACTTCCATAATAATATAACCAATCAGATGTAACCTGATCAAGCTCAATCTTAGATTTAATGATAGAAGTAAATGGTAATATTAGTAATGTTTTAGCTTTAAATGCTTTAATCATTTCAGTCTTACCATAACCAGCACCAGCTTCAAGAAGAGTAATCTTAGAAAGATTCTTTAGAATATCATCTTTAATATCACTTAAATACTGGTCCTTAGATATAAAAAAATCAATTCTATTTACATTGTTATTAAAAACTCTTATAGGATCTTTAGATACACTTGAATTTTTTAATTCTTCATTTGTCTTTTCAATAGCTTCACTGAATTCTGATACATTTTGTTTTAATTTCAATTTAAAACCATGATGTTCATTTAATTCTCTTACAGCCCATTTTGAAATTGGTTTATTATGTAAAGCCGCTGTTCTGATATCTCCTTTTAATTCTTTTTTACTCGTTTCAGCACATATTTCGCACATTACTTGATAAGCTTTCTCCTCACCATTTGGTAAATCTTTATAAATAGCTACAAGAGTATTTGCAAGTTGCCAACGTTGATTATGCTTATAGTGTATAGGACCAGAATGTTTATCTGAACGATAATCTTTATTTTCAATATCATCTAAATTAGTATTGGCTTCTTTAGAAAAACTTTCATTATTAAACCATTCAAGTTTAGCAAAAATTTCTCTTAAATCTGGATGTGTAATCCAATTAATAGATTCAATACCAGTTTCAATAGCTGCCTCAAATGTAGCATTTAATCTCAAATCCATAAAATTAGTATTCATATATGGATCATCACTTGCAATATAAATACCCTGTTGAGGTTTAGCCATAGCATTATCTAGATATGACAAAATATCTTCTTTTGTATATCCAAACTTAGAACAATATTTTAATAATGTAATATAAATATAAGAATACTTATGTCTGAAATTACATCTAAATTCTACCTTTCTTGAATTTAAATCTCTTGATATAGGTATAATTTTTGTCCAGACATGTAATGATTTCTTAGATGATGACAAAGATACACCTAAAAACCATTGATATTGATTTAATTCATCAAATAATATTTTTTTAAGACCATTAGCAATCTCTTGGTTCTTAATATCAATATCTATAATCTGAATACCATTCCACATTATATATGCTTGATCACCAATAGGACGAGATGGTTCAGATGTAGAGAATATTACTTTACGTTCTGCTTTTGGAACATTAGCATAATCTTTATTATGCATCAAAGCAAAAATATCATACCAGTTCCAAACAACACCACTATTAAACCAAATTTTATCAGTAACTAATGTTTCAATTAATTGTAATTGATTATCTATAAATTTTTTTTGTTCTTCTAAGGTACAAAGATCAAATCTTGGATTAGAATATGTTATTTTGTTTTTTTCAATATCTTCATTTAACTTAGCAAAATCATCACTCATATATTGAAAATCAGTAAGAATCTCTGTTAATGACTTTTTCTCTTCATTCTTAAAGACCTTATTAATTTTACTTAATACTTGTGTTTTTTGCTTAAACTCATTTAAGTTTTCACTCATACACTAACATTACAACACATATTTATTATAAGTATAATAGAATTTTATTTTGACTTTATTCAATATAAAATTTATTAAATCTTAATCTTTATTTTTAATAAAGTAAAATATTTTAATTATGTCAGAAAATTGTCAAACACAAATAAATGAAGTTACACAGAATAAAGAACAAATCTCTATGGAAGACTATTTGAAGAGAAAACAACAAATAGAAGACCAAGTTGATTATCAATTTATTCAAAGAATTATTCAGGAATTAACACAAAGTTGTGCTCTTAATATTCCTATTCCTGCGTCTGCCATTCCACCACTTATTCTTCAGGCTGCTCAATACTTCTGGCAAAATGATGACCAGGCTTGTCAGCATAAATGGTTCTGTTTACCAAATGCTCAAATAAATAAATGTGGTCCTAATAATATAGTAAAATTACCTCCACAGATTTTATCAGTTGTAGGTGTATATAAGACAAATCCAAGTTTTAATTATGGTGTTATGGGAGACTTCTCTCTTGAAAGAATGATACTTAATAACTCAGCTCTTGCATCAGGTGTTGGAGGTAGTCTTAGTGATGTATTTGGATCTGGAACTGGTTATAACTTAGTAGATGTTATGGCAGCTCTTTATGAAGTAGATACATATAAATATATGTTTAATTCTCCTCTTACATATGATTATAATGAATTCAGTAATGAACTTGTAATACAAGGTGCTCTTGGAAATAGTGATTTAATACTTGATGTATTCCAAAGAATAAAATTACAAGACCTTTATAAGAATTATTATTTCTTTAGATATTGTGTATGTCTCGGACTTAGAAGTATGGCTACTATAATGGGTACATTTGAATTTAAACTCCCTGGTGGTGTAACACTTAATTATCAAGTTTGGAGAGACATGGCAAATGAAGAAATGCAACAAATACATGAATGGATATTATCTAATCATGCTGTTGGATATTTTTATAATACAAATACTATTTAATATATGAAAACAATTAATATATTTTTAACTGAAAAGCTTCATCTTAATAAAGATATAAAAGTAATTGAAAAAGATTATTGGTTTGGTGAAGCTGATGATATAAATAAATTTCCTGAAAAATTCTATAACAATAGAAAATCAACAAGAAAAGAAAATGGAGTTCAAAAAAATAAACCTTGGTATGCGGTTTATATTTGTTTAAAAAGTCTTGATGGAACAGCTAGTAAAGATAAAATAAGAGAATTAGTTTGGCCAGGAAAAACAGGACAGCAAGTAGAATTATTCTGTGGATTAAAAGAATATGGTATCATAGAATCAATAAAAATTGGACCATATAAAGGTCAACAACATATAATGGATTATAAATATTGGACTATACCACAATATCCTAGATATAAAATATTTTAATTATGATTAATATTTTTGAAAAATTAAATAATATAACTAAATCATTGAATAACCCAACTAAAAATTATTGGGAACAAAATACTGTTCAATGGAATAGAGAAGCAAAGGCTCCAAATGGAGAGACTTATAATGAACAACAAATGTATGAATCAATAAGACAAAGTGATATAAAAAGATTATTAAAATTTGGTTAATGAAAACAATATTAGAATATATTAATGATAATTTATATGCAGAACTAATGATTAATGAAAGTTTTAGTTCTTCAATTCTTCGTGAAATAAGTAAACAATTTAATGATAGAATAACAAAAAATCATGAAAAAAGAGGATTAGAAAAATATAGTAGTGCTGATGTTACTAGTACATTTAGAGCTGTATTTGGTAAAAGATCTGGTATTGGTTGGGATAAAATAACTGATGATGATTTTACAAAATATAAAAAAGATGATGAAGAAGGATTAAAACTTGTAAGAGCAATATGTTCTAATAGATCAAATCATTTTAAAGGATTAGTTATTTTATTAAATGATGATAAAAATGCTGATATAAAATATCTTGGTGCTTTAATGTCTGGACCATGTTATTTCAGTTTTAATTCAAATTATACAATTGCTGGTGGTAAATATATTAAACCAGGTGAAGCACTTGATTATTTAACTAATGAATATTATCTTATTGATCTAACTAAATTTGTTGAAGATAAAAAAATAAAACAAAGAGATATAAATAAATCTGGTGCTTTTAATATTTTTAATGATGAAGAAACAAGAGAATGGGAGTATAAAAGAATATTAGAAATCAATAAAGAAAGATATAAACAATATGTTGCTAAAGTAAAAGCTCAGAAAGATGCTGATGATGGTATGGCTGAAAAAGTATCTGAGTATATAAATAAAATTATGGAAATTACCACTAAAATGAGTAAAGATCCTATGAAATATGCTAAATATGAATATGAAGTAGGATATTTAATTGATTTATTACAAGATCAAAGAAGATATAATCCAAGTGTAAAACCTGGTAAAGGTTATTATAGTGGTAAAGATGGTTTATTACTTGTTTATAAAGAATATATTAAATTAAAATTAGCTAATGCAAAAGGTTCTTCATTTGGTTTCCAAAGAGAAGATTATTTAAAAACTAAAGAAAAACTTGATTTAATATTTAAAGATATTGATAGTAAATTAGAAAAATTTAAAGAAGTTGCTTAATGGATAAAAAGAATAATATTTCAACAAATAATTATGATAATTTTAATGTTTTAGAAAAATTTCCTAAATATGATTATGCATCAGAAGGAATTTTAAATAAGACATTACCTAAAATATTATTTAAAGGAAATGTTATTCTTGTAACATTTCTTCAATTAATAGATCTTAGATTAATTATGTTATTTAAAAACATAGATAAAATAAAAAGATTTAAATGGATTAGTTGGTATTAAAATTATATATATTAAAATGAAAGAATTAAAAACTATACTTTTAGAAAAGCTTCACTTAAATAAAGATGTTTCAAAAATATCACAACAAGCAGAAAAGATAATTAATACTCTTGGTCTAAATATAGATAATTTAAATAAACAAATGATTGAGTGTATTGAAAATTGGTTAGATGATACTTCTGATTTAAGTGGTAAAATATATTATGTTATTAGAGATTTTAAGAGTAAATATTTTAATATTGATTATGATTCTACTAATATGAAATATGAATCTGGTGATACATTTCAAAAAATATTTTATGATTCATTAGAAAAAATTCTTAATGATAGTAGTAGTAAAGATAATTATCTAGTTTTTAGAACAAAAGATAATAAATTGTTCTTTTGTGATATAGAAAAAAGAAATAATGATAATGGATTAATTACTCCTTCAAGATCAGTTAGGATAGAAAAAATAAAATAAATATTAAAGAGACCACTTTTATTCAAAGTGGTCTTTTATTTTTATATATAAATAATTTTGTTAATTATGGATTTTATAGATAGAACTGGACATATATTTTCATTACCTTCATATAATGATAAACCAATTGGTTATGAATATGAAGAAACACCATATATATTTACATTTAAATCAGATAATAGTTCAAAATTATCTGTTGACAATTATTATTTCTTACCTATAAGATTCATTAATAGAATAAATACAAATTCTCAAACAAACTTACCTAAAGAAAGATTTAATATTAATATAAAAATTGAAAATTCAAATAAGTTTTATTTAATAGATTCTGATATTATTGAAAATAAAATATTGACAAATAACTTAATAACTGATAAAATATCATTAAATGAAAAAGATATTTTAAGTTGTCAAGAATTAAATTATGTTGAAGATATTAATATAAAAACAAGAGTAAATGAACATAATAATATAGAATATTATAATGACTCAGAAATAGGATTTAAAGGATGTATTAGTCAAGAATCAAATAATTATTATAAACAACAAGTAACTTATATAAATCCTCTTACTAAACAAGAATATACTGGTGAAATTTATGATATATTACCAGATGGAAGTCTTTATGTTGATAATTTAGGAAACAATCAAAATTATTCACAAGATACAGATTCTGATAAAATATTTTGTAAAATAAATATTGCCTCTATTGAAAAATATATAGAATTATTTAAGAAAATCCAAGATATACAATCTGATGAAAATGATTATGATATTATAGTATCTAATAATTATCTTATATCAACATTTTATGTTGTTATTAAATCAAATGAACCAGGTATATGGAGTAATAATATATTAATTAATGTTGATGATTTTTGGACACCAATAACTGTAAAAGCTGAAGTAATTGATGAACAAGAAGAACTTATTATAAATGGTCAAAATATGGGAGTTTCTCTTCCAAAAGAAATAATTCAAGCAATATATTCATCAAATTATAATATTGATATAGCTGATGAACAAATATATTATCAGAAATTAAAAGAATACTTAATTAACTTTATGAAAATTAAAGGAGAATTAGGTAACTATAGAAGTATAATAAACAGTCTTAAATGGTTTGAATGGGGAGATAAACTTACTATTTCTAAATTATTTAAAAATGATAATAGAATACAAAGACAATATGTTAAGGATTTCTTTGATATTTTAAATGATAAATTATATTCATATCAATTATTTAATGAAACTTCTCTTCTTTCATTAGATTTTAAATTAACAGAAACATTAGATAATGAAAAACAAAATTTAAATGAATTCTTCTGGGGAGAAGGTAATCCTAAAGTAATAAATAAATTCTATGAATTAAATGAAAATAGATATGATGAAGAAGAAGATATATTCTATAAAGGATATTTTAATTTTACATTTAATGATTTAGGACTTAAACTTGCAGCCCTTAAATATTATTATGAAAAATACTTTTTACCTCTTCATGTAAAAATACATAATGCATATTTATCTCATCAAGTATTTAGTAATAATATAAAATTGATTAATAAAGTATCTCATGGTATTACTGCTACACCTATTTATATTTCAAATAATTTTACTGATGAAAATAATATATTTACAGAAGATGTAATATTCAATGAAAATAATTATAATATAATATATTTTAATAGATATTATAAGAAAAATGTTGATGAAGATTATTCTGATTCAAATAGATTATTTATAGATACTAACTTTAATGAATTTTCTCATTATACTACTGAATATGTAACTAATGATGAGAATATATATTATGAAATAAATGATACATGTATAAGAATACCTATAACATTTAATCAAAATATATACTATGATGTAAATCTTATTTTCAGCAGATATTTAGATAAAGACAATGAAGATCTTGAAAATAATTTAATACAATTATATAAATCATCATTTAAATTTATACAGACTGATGATAGAAAATATCAAAGTTTAATATTATATCCAAAGAAAATTAATGAATATAATAATGATAAATTTGATTCTATTTATTGGTTAAACAATAAATTTAGAATTGATTTAATTGTTAATGGTACTTTATATAGTTATTCTTTCTTAGTAAAGATGCCTGATTTTAATATTGAATTAGGTACTCTTTCATATAAATATGATAAAAACTTTAGACAGATAAGTTCTATTGAAGGAAATACAATTAATTTTAATTCATTTATGTATCTTCCTAATTTAGTAAATGTAAATAATATGGACTTCTGTGAAGAATTAGTAAACTTATCAGGAAATATAAATAATTATATAAATTCTAATTATACAGAAACTATTAAGTTTTTAAATAAAGAATATTTAAATGCATGTCATTTATTAAAACTTACTGATAATTATGGTAATCAAATAGAATATCTTCCTAATGGAAATGAAATAGAATGTATTTCTTGGGATGATATTCCTATGTGTATTGATTTAAATAATAATGTAGAATTATATTCAAATTTCTTTAATGAAGATGGTAGTTATAAATTTGATGAATCATTGATAACAATAAATAATCATAAATATGATTTATATATAATGCATGATTATAAATATTGGTATGGTATTCTTATATCTAAAGATCCAATTGATTATATAACTAAAAAAGATAAAACATTCAAATTTGGTAATAAATCAAAAGAAATAACTATTGGAGAATATAAATTAAGTTATCAAAGAAGTGATAGAAAACTTTTAATTAATAGATTTATATATAATCCATCAAATGGTATAAATCATTTTAAAGATAATGATATTATTGTAGCAAGCCTTAAAAACAATGATAAACTTTCATTTAAATTATCTAATGGTAGTAAATGGATAATAACTCCATTATCACTTAAATCAGATAATGTTGATACAATTACATCTAATACTGAATTATGTATATTATCAATATCTAATAAATTTAATAAATATGAACCTGGATATTATTCAGTAAGTATACAATATTCTGTAGATGATTATATAACTCATGTCCATACAAAGAAAGCTAAATTTAGAATTGACACAAAATAATTTTTATTTTTATTTATAAAAATACGGATATATAGAAATGGCAAGAGTACAAGTACAAGTACAAAGTGTGTCTAAAGGACATGAGATAAGTAAGAAACGCCGTCCTGGTGTTCATTCAAAATGTAAGAGTTCAAAAAATAAGAATTCAAAACATTATGTAAAACCATATCGTGGTCAAGGAAGATAAAAATTTAATAATATATATTATGAAAAACTTAAAAGAATATCTTAATGAAGGTTTATTTGATTTTATAAAACTTCAAAAACAATTTACATCTCTTCAAGCTGATGTAACTGCTAAAAGTGAAGAATTAAAATCAGAATCTGAATTAAAGAAATATGCTGAAGAAGTATTTTCTAAATATATAACAAATGAAAATGCTATATCATTCAAAGATTGGTGGTCTGATTTTTATGAAGCATTAAATAAATTTAATAAATAATTATGAAAGATATAAAAAATTATATTGTTGAATTTAAACAATATGAAAGAGATGCAGCCTTAAAAGAATATATTGAAAAATCACAATCTTTAGATGATTTTGAACATATTGGTAATTTATTAGTAAAACATAGATTAGAACTTTTACCAGAAGTACTACATGAATTAATTTTTGGAATTACTGATGAATTACGTAAAACTAGAAATGATAAAGAAATAAAAGATTTCATAAATGTTTTAAATAAATTTTCTAATGAATTAGATAAATATAAAGATTAAATATAATATGAAAAACTTAAAAGATATTTTAACAGTTAATGAAGGATGGGTTGGATCTGAAGGAAATAAAGCATATGATAAAATTCTTTCTGTTTGGAAAGATATGGATCAAGAAGATATTCTTCAGCTTATTTGGAATTATTTTAGTGATACTCAACTTAAGAATCTTTATAATTGGATGAAAGAAGACGAATATTTTGATTAAAAATGAAAGAATTTAAAACATATATAATAGAAAAACTTCATTTAAATAAGAATATAAAAACATTATATAATTATCATCCTAAAGATAAGGATGAGCTTAAATCTTTAATAGAAAAACTTATTGAAAAAAGAGGAAATAATGCTGATTTAAATGATATTGATGTAAGTAATGTTAAAGATATGTCTTATATGTTCTATAAATCTAAATTTAATGGAAATATAGGTGAATGGGATGTAAGTAATGTTACTAATATGGAAAGTATGTTTAGAGATTCAAAATTCAATGGAGATATATCATCATGGAATGTAAGTAATGTTACTGATATGTCTATGATGTTTTATACTTCTAAATTTAATGGAGATATAAGTAAATGGAATGTAAGTAATGTTACTAATATGATTTATATGTTTGCTGATTCTAAATTTAATGAAGATATAAGTAAATGGAATGTAAGTAATGTTACTGATATGAATGATATGTTTAGAAAATCAGAATTCAATGGAGATATATCTAAATGGGATGTAAGTAATGTTACTAATATGAATAGAATGTTTTCTAGTTCTAAATTTAATAGAGATATATCTAAATGGGATGTAAGTAATGTTAAAAATATGGGTGAAATGTTTATATATTCTCCATTTAATGTAGATATATCTAAATGGGATGTAAGTAATGTTAAAAATATGGAATTTATGTTTAATAAATGTCCTTTACAAAAAAATCCACCAAAATGGTATCATGAATAATTTAAGTCAATATATAATAGAAAAACTTCATCTTAATAAAGATATACATCATCAATTTAATATTGATAATATATCTCCTAATGATGAAGTATATCTTTATGATGACGATGCAGATGTTGAAGAAGAAGGAGATAGAGATATATTTTGGGATGATTGTAAATCTGAACTTGATACAATAAATAAAAACTATACAGGATTTATTGCATTTCAATTTGATTCATTAGGTTCTATTAAAAAAGATATTACTGATGATGTTATTTATAATTTTAGTGATGATTTAGATAAAATTACTGATAAAATTATTACTGGTAAAGATTTAGGATATAATGTATTAATTAAAGGTGGACATCTTGAAATACATGCTCTTAATTCTGGATCAAGAGGAATATATTATATATATGCATTGACTAATGATGGATATAATATATGTTATGATTATATTGTTAGAGGAGAAGAAGAACCAGAAAATCTTAATTTATTAAAAACAGATGAAGAAAATAAATATATTACTCCAATTGAGTTATAATAAATAATATGAAAACAATAGTTCAATATATAAAAGAATCTTTATCAGAAGTAAATGGTTTTGCAATTCTTAAACCAGATTTTTTAGATCATGAATATGATTTTGATAATCTATTAAAAAATAAAAATTGGCAAATTGTCCAAAAAGTTAAAAGAACTTTATCAATTGATGAAGCAAAAGAACTTTATATTGGTTTAAAAGATAAACCATTTTATAATGAATTATGTACTTATATGGCTTCTGGAGATTCTATATCATATATGTTAAGAAAGGATTGTAAAGATCCAATTAAAGATTTAAAAACTATTAAGAATAAAGTCCGTAAAGAATGGGGAATAGATGAAATGAGAAATGCAATGCATTCATCTGATTCTAAAGAAAATGTTGAAAGAGAGTATAAATTAATACTTCAAAATAAAATCATATGAAGCAAATAAATAATTATATAATAGAGAAACTTCATCTTAATAAAGATACTAAAGTTAATTTATTAGAAGAAGAACCAGTATTGCTAATTTCACATAGTGCTCTTTCTAATAATCCTAATTATATATCTTTTTATTATTATGAAATTTCTGATTATGATAAAAATATAATTAAATTACATAATCATTCAGAAGAATTTACTGTATTAAATCATACATTAAATGATAAATATAAATATATCTTTGCTTCATCTGAATGGGAAGATAATATTAAAAAAAATATTAGTTGGGGATATGTAATATTAAAGGAAGATGCAATTAATTTAATTGAAGAAATATTACAAAAACCTGTGTTAGAATGGGAATGTCCTTATGGTAAGTTTAGAATTGAAAAACAAATAGGATTAAAAAGAGATAATATTACTCTTGAAGAATGGCTTAAAAAACTATTGGATTGGTTAAAAAATGGAAAGTCTTAAACAATATATAATAGAAAAACTTCATCTTAATAAAGATACAGAAATAGAAAATATAAATGATTTTGATTATATAATAAAAGAATTAGATAAAGCATTTTCAGATATAGGATATAAAGATAATAGTGATAATTTTGAAAAAGAAACTTCTTCTTCAATTAATGATAATGGATATAAATATTGTAATTATTATCTTTATTTTAAAAATCCAAATAATACTTCTCATATTGATTTAAAATTTGATATTACTAAACCAGCTAAAAATAATATGGGTAATTTACCATCTGATAAAGTTTTAATATATATTAGATTATTTTATAGTAATGGTAAAAAATCATTTAGTGTAGCTTCATATTATAAGTATGAATTAGAATATAAATCAGAAAAATATAAAAGTGGTGGTTTATATGGTAATCATCCTATATATGAATTAACTGATGATGTTTTAACAAAAGTTTTAAATGGTATTAAAGAATTTAAATATTATAAAGATGATTTTAATGAAGCAATTAATAAATCTAGATTTACTACTCAAGCATGGAATAAATTAATAAATATAATTAAAGAAATATTTGAATAATATGAATAATTTAAGTCAATATATATTAGAAAAACTTCATCTTAATAAAGAAACAAAAGTAAAAGATCCAGAACAATTTACTACTAAATTTAAATTACATGAAAATAAATTTGTTGATTTAATGTTATATATATTGAATTTTAAAGATAATTATGATATTGCTGATGTATTAGAAACATGGATTAAAACATTTAAAATTAAAAAAGATATTATGACATTTTGTGCAGAACATGCTAATTTACCAGATGGAGTATCATTAAGTGTTATTGAAGATGAAGATGCTATTAGATTATATAAACAAGATAAAAAAAGATTTAAAGAATTATATAATAAAAATGGTATAGAAATATATTCCGATGAAAGTTCCTTAGGACAAAAATATCCATCAAATAATTTATTAGTTAAAAAACCTGGTAAATTAAATATATATTATTTTAAAGGAGTATATTAATAAATTAAAATTCAAAGAAATAAAATCTTTGAATTTTTTTATTTTATTTCTATATTATTAATGTAATTTAATAAACAACATTATGAAAACTGGTATAAAATTTCTGAATGAATTCAATAATGAAATTAATGCAATGTATTTCTTCTGGAAAAGAAACAACATTGATATGGTTAATTCAATTATTGATGAAATAGAAATGAATTTTGATTGCATTTTCATTCATTCTTTATATCTTTCTAATGATAGTTATCCTATTTATGATAAAGAATTTACTGAGTATATTCATAATATCGATTTAAAATATACGATGTGGAAAATTTTTGAATAATAAAATATGAAAAAAATTATTAATCTTTTATTTTTTATTGTATTTAGTATTAGTGCTTTTGCAAATACTTATAATATTTCTAAACAAGGAATTAATCATATTAAAAAATATGAATCTTGTTCTTTAACAGCATATAAAGATGCAAATGGTTGGAGTATTGGTTATGGTCATCATGGGAGTGATGTTTATGAAGGTATGACAATCACTGAAAAAGAAGCTGATGAATATTTTAAAAAAGACATTAATAAATTTAAAGGAAGTGTAAAACGACTTATTGAGGCTCTTCCTTATGAATATGAATTCTCTCAGGGATTTATTGATGGTCTTTATTCACTAGTTTATAATTGTGGAGAAAGAGGTGTTAAGACCTCAACATTTTATAAGAGACTTCTTAAATGTAGAGTTAAAAATGGTGTAATGAATGAAGCTGATTTTAATTTTACAATAGCTGGTGTTAAAGAATCTAAAATTTCATCTCCAGGACATATTAAACGTCGTCATGATGAACATCTTATGATGTTAAAGTAAAATATATTAAATATATAATTTATAAAGACTAATATTTTATTAGTCTTTTTTATTTTTATATATATTAATATATATTTTAACAAATGGGAGTATTTAGTAGTATAGGTGGTGCTTTTAAAGAAGGTTGGAATTCTGCAAGAGAAACTCAAAATGCAAATAAGAAACTTCAAGAAGATCATTTAAATAGAAATCCATATTCATCATATTATAAAGAAAACATTGGTAAAATAACATTTACTAATGAAATTAATTCTACAGAGTTACAACAAGTTGGTAATTATAATCAAAAGGATAATTTTATTTATGAAAATCCATTTAAATTATCTGAAGAAGTATTAAATACTGCTACAAAAAATTATCATTTTGTTTATAAAAATCCTGCATATATTACAGGTGAATATGGTATCACTGGTCAAGATGAAAATCAAAATGATATAGTAGATGGTATTATATTCAAACTTCCTGTTGTTCCATCATTATTTAATCCACTTTATGGTATTGATATAATAGGCATGGATGGTAATACTCCTATACTTAATGGTGATACTAGACATAATTATAAAGGTAAACAATATGGAGCAAATGATTATGATACTGATTTAAGTGATTGCTCTATAAAAACATTAGTAAAATTATCTGATGAAGGTAAATTAGGTAGAGGAATATTTAAATATTCTGATTTTATGTATTGTAAAAATTTAGGTAAATATTCTAATAACCGTTTATTAACATTAAGAAGATTTCCTATTCCTATTGGAGATGATATATGGAGTATTGATCAGAAAGAAATTGGTGGACCAGATATTTCTGGTGATATTGGACGTCTTGTTACTTGGATGGATGATACAAATAAACTTGAAGATATATTAAAATATAATTATAAAGATTCATTTGTTGAAAGAAAAGGTAAATTTATTGATAATGATACAACTAGTAGAGAAGATAATGAATTTAGGGGTATTCTTGGAGCTGCAATTAATTTAGCAAATCCAAAATATAGAAGTGGTATTGCAAAAGCTTGGGGTAATCAAAATAAATTATTAGGAATGGTATTTGATCAAAATCCTCCTTCATCTGCCGAACTTTTTGGTAAAGCATTGACAGGAGCTAATACTGTTGGTGTAGGTGATAATTATACAGCTCTTTATACAAGATATGATAATAATAGAATTTATGAACCTAAAGGAACAACAAGAGATACTCATTTATATGAAGGTGAATTAACATTTAGTCAAGAATTTTCATTAACATTTGACTATGAATTAAGAGCATATGAAAATATAAATCCTAGAACAGCTTTTTTAGATTTAATAAATAATATTCAACATGTTACATATCGTAAGGGTAATTTCTGGGGTGGTAGAGTATGGTGGATAGGTGCTCCATCAAATAAAAAAGCATGGAGAACAGCTAATGCTATGATAGATAATACTTGGGATAAATTAACAGATACATTTACTAAATTATGTTCAGGTGAATTAGATATTGGTAATTGGTTTGCTGATGCTTGGTCAAAAATAGAAAATATAGGTACTTCAGCAATGAATACTCTTGGTGAATGGTTAAATGATCCACAAGCATTTTTAAAGAAATTAGGAGATGGTGCAACAAAATTAGGTGTTGGTAACATATTAAAAAATATGGTGAAAAATAAACTTGGTCGTCCAGCTATTTATGCAACAGATTCTGTTCTTACAGGTGATCCTGTAGGACTTTGGCATTTAACAATAGGTAATCCAAGAAATCCTATAATGAGTATAGGTAATTTAATTATTGATGGTAGTACAATTCAACAATATGGTCCTCTTGGTCTTGATGATTTCCCAACAGGAGTTAAAGTTACTGTTAATCTTAAACATGGTAAAGCAAGAGATATGATGGAAATTGGTAAGATGTATACTATGGGTCGTGTTGGTCTTGGTGTTCCTCTTGCATCATCTGAATATCCTTCTATGATTAGTAACTTAGAAATAAATAAAGATGAAAGTGGTAATAATTATACAGATGATGATGGTAAACCAATAAATATGATTATGAATTCTGGTGGAAATAATAATTATGCTAATATACTTTATACTGCTAATCAATTTGCTACAATGTGGGCAAGTACATTACCATCAGCTAATGAAGGTAATAAGAAATTAAAAACTAAAACAGCAGAGCAAAAAGATCAACCAAAGTAGTTTAAATTGAATATATTATATTGACATTTCTATATTATATAATAAAAATATATAGTAATAGAAATGTCAAATTTGTTATATATAGGTCTTAATGGATTTGCCGGAAGTGGTAAAGATACTGTAGCAAAAATGATTAAAACAATATTAAATTTTAATTGGAATAATTTAGAAGAATGTAAACAATATTATAAATCAGTATATACTTCTCCTACAATATCTGCAACATTTAATCCTAATGAAAATTTAAATGATAATAAACCAGTATATTGTGTTGCTTTTGCAGATCAATTAAAAATTATTTGTTCAAATATTTTTGGTATACCAGTAAATAGATTTTATCAAAATAAATCTACTGGTTGGGTATGTATAAATAAAGATTTTAAATATACAGAAATAAAACCTCTTGATAATTATATCGTAACTTCTGAAGAATATTATAATAATATTTCTGCATATAAAGCATCTGAAGATAAATATTGGATGAGTTTACGTGAAATTCTTGTTTATGTCGGAACATATGTACTTCAACAAGATTTAAATAAAAATGTATTTGTAAACATTGTTAGAAATCTTATTAAAAATCAACAGAATATAAATAATAATCTTAAATATGTTCTTTTAACTGATATAAGATTTAATCATGAAATAAATTATATTCATAAAAACAATGGTATAACTATTTCAATTGTAAGAGATGATGTACAACAACTTGATAATGTTGCTGAGCATGATCTTGATGAAGAAGATAGATGGGATTATATCATTACAAATAATGGTACATATGATGAGTTGTTTGAAAAAATCTGGAATATTCTTCATAATAATATTGAATTCAATAATATGATGTTGACATTACAGACAAGAGATGATGTCAATAATTATTTAAGATTAATTTATGAATATTCAGAAGAACATCAATGGAATAATGTATATAAATTATGTACACAATATCCAATACAACAGATTTACAAAAATGAAGGAGAAATTTATATGGTTGATCCTATAGGTGGACCAAGCATTGAAATTAATAAAATTATTCCTATACAGTCAGATGTTAAATATGTTTGTACAAAGATTGAGTTTGATGAAAAGTCAACAAAGTTCTTAATTTATACATCAAAAATAGATAGTTCAGAAGAATCTTATTATAACTAATTATTATTATATATTTTTATTATTAAAGATGTGTTTAATATTTATTAAACACATCTTTTTATTTTTGGTTAGTTTTATATTATTTTTAATTATAAAGTTGAGTAAAATTTATGTATATTATGTGAAAAGTTTTATACTAAATTAGCTTAATTTTTAAAATGAATATTAATGATGTAACAAAATTAAAGAATGAATTAGAAAAAACAACTAATAAAGGATTTGGTTATTTTTTAAAGAATATTGGGATGATTATCCTTATGTTTATTGGTGTATTTATATTAACCAATCCAACAGCTATATCTAATCCAGAAGAATTTTTCGCTAATTTTAGTATAAATAGTTTATGGGTAGTATTATCATTGTTTTTTGTTATTTGTGGTTTTTATCAGCTTTCAAAGAGTTTACAAAAAGATAATATGAATAATAACAAAGAAGAAAGAATAAGTGAATATGAAGAAGCTATTACTCGTAAAACAGAAGAATCAAGAAGAAAACATGCAGATTTAGCAATAAAAAGATTAGAAGTAAATCATTTAATAGATAATGAATTAAAAGATTTAATAATAAGACTTGATGCTGATAGAGCTGCAATTCTTGAATTACACAATGGTACAAATAATTTCTCAGGTCTTCCATTTGTATATGCTGATATGTCATATGAACAAATTAGTAATAGAATAAGTTATGCTAAAGATGAATTTAAGAATTTAAATCTTGCTAAACTTTCATTCTGCGCAGTACACTGGAAAGATAATACATGGATAGGTTCAGTTGATGAAGTTGAAAAAGATGATCCTTATTTCGCTGCTAAATTAAGATATGTTGAAGTTAACTTTGGTTCATTCTTAATTCTTGAAGGTCTTTATGGTCCACTTGGTATATTATCATTATTCTGGAAAGATGAAAAAGAACATCCTTCTAAAGCTAAGATTATTGGTGAACTTAATCATTCTTCACAAATTTTAAGTACATTATTAAGTAGTGTCAAAGAATAATAAAATGTAAAATACATTATATTAAAATCAGAGCTAATAACTCTGATTTTTTATTTTTATATAGTTATGGACCCTAAAGAAAGTGTTAAAATACAATGGATTTCAGAACGAAATGAAGATATAATTTATAAAACAATATCTAATATTCGTTCTAATTTATTAGGTCTATACTTTTCAGAATTTGGTGATGAATTCAATAATGTTATTCCACAAAATCATAATAATGATAATATTGAATTTAAGAATTTTATAATAAAAAATGTAATGGGATATGATTATAGTAATCTTTCAGTTGAAGGTACTATAGCAATGACATATAATGAAGACCAATTTTTTGTTATTCCTCCAGATTTAATTAAATATATTCAAGATAATATAAGAGATTCATTAAAGTTTAATGTTTATGAAACTAATTTTCCTCATAGTATTGAAGAATTATATTTAGGAAAAGATTTATATGATATTTTAATAAAAAGAGGTTTTCCATCTCAATCAGCATATATGATATGTGGTATGTTATATGCTAAAAGTAAATGGGACCCAAACTATTTTGATCCAACAGAAGTTGGTAAAAATAATTGGACAACAAGAAAAGAAGGATTATTAGCTATTAATAAATGGCCGCAAAAATTAAACATTATTAATAAATTAGGATTAAATAAATATGCATCATTTGAAATAAATCCAAATAATGTAAAGTCTATACCTACTAATGAATCTAAATATAAAACTGGTAAGTATGGATTATTATATATGCTTGATTTAAGTACTTGGATTGAAATATTATATTTATTGATTAATGAAAGTGAAAAAAATCCATTAGATGAAAAGACTTTATTAGAATATTTAATGTATAGTCAGCGCCCAGTTGAATCAGATGATCCAAAAGATGATGACCACCTTTTATTATATGCTGGATATCTTTTACCTGAAGCTTATGATTATTCTAAATCATTTGAATCAGTTGAAGAAAAAGTACAAAAAGAAACAGAAACAGAATTATTAAATGGTAAGTATAAAGAAGAAATAACAAATGGTTTTATTCTCTCTTTATTAATTGCTAAATTATTGTCACAGTTTTGTTGTGGTGTACCTGTAGATGATTTATCATTAGCTGATATATTTCCTGATTATGGTCATTTGTCAATGATGAATTTAGAAAATTCATTTGACAGTAAAACATATAAAGGAAAGAGTTTACCAATTATTGCTGAAAAGCCTAATGCTAAAGGAATTACAATCATTAATCATACAGAAAATATGTATAGAAGAAAAAGTCCTATACAATATATTATTTTACACTATTCAGCATCAACAACATCTGGTAAGAATAATTCTATGGTTACTGTAAAAACTCTTGATACAAGAGGATTTAGTTCTGACTTTGCTGTTGATGATGATAATATCTTGCAATTTGCAGAAGATATAACAAAATGGAGAAGTACTGCTGTACAAGCATGGAGTGCAAGTGGTACACCTGCTGGTAAAGGTGCTAATAATGATAATTCTGTATCTATTGAAATGTCATCAACACTTGAACCTGGTGGTAAATGGGTTCCAAATGATCCTCACTTTAAATTTACAAGTTCTGTACTTTCAAATACAAGATATTTATGCAAATTATTAGTTAAAGAATTTAATATACCTAAAGAACATATTATAAGACACTATGATATTATGGGTAAAGCATGTCCTGGTATTATTGGTTGGAATTTAGCAAAAGGATCAAATAATGAAAATAAATATAGAGAATTTGTTGATAGTGTATTTGATGGAGAAGAAGTTGATATACCTGAAACATTAAATAATACAATACCTACAGAAGAAAAAGAAAATTATGTTTTAAAAGAGACAGGATCAAAAGAAACATCATCTTATGATAAAATGATGTTTGGAAATTTCACTACAAAATTATTTAGTTAAAATATGAACTTTCAAAATACTTGTTTAGAAGGATGTTCTCCTTCACAAATTGTTAATATAAATTTTGCATTCAATGATTTAAGTAATATACAAATACTTGATTCATGTAATAATGCTTATGATAATTCTGTATTAAAATTTGCATATAGTGTAGATTCATTATGCTGGTCTTGCTATATGGATTTTGATACATTTATATCTAATACTATTGAATTAAAAAATGATTTTTATATAAGAGTAAGAGTAAATGGTCAAGTAAATGGAGTTATAATAAATGGTGTTAATTTTTATGACTATACAACAAGTATTGAAAGTGGATTTACATTTAGTTATTGTTCAAGTGGAGTATCTTCAAAGAATATGTATAATCCTTATATAAATATGGATTGTGCAATATCTCTTCAACAACAATTGACAGAAACTGTTGCTTGTGTAATTGGTATTCCTTGTTATTATTTCAAATTATCTCCTGATGCAGGAAGTAAAGATATAACATTTAAAGAATATGCTCTTATGAATGTTGAATCAGTTAAACAGATTAAAATTATAATAGCTGATAACCAAATGCCTTCATCAAAACCAGAATTCAATGACTGGGGGCTTGATTGGCAGACTGACTGGGAAACTGAAATATCAAAGGGTATGTTTGCAACAGCTTTTGGTAATAATGCTCAACCAACTGAAGGTGATTTGATTTATATTCCTATGATGAAAAGAATGTGGATGGTAAATGAAGCATATGAAGAAAAGAAAGATGCTTTTATGTGGAATGCTACAACCTTTCATGTAACTCTTGTTAAATATCAAGAAAAAGATAGTGTTGATCTTAAAGATACAGAAGCTATGGTTAATAGTTTTGTAAAGAATAAATATGAAGACCTTTTTGGTGATGAAGAAAATATAGGTTCTGGACAAGAATCAGTAGATGCACCATCATATAATCCAGATACATTATATCCAGTATTTGAAAGTGATTCTACAAGAAAATATGTATCTGTTGATGCAATTGATTTTAAACAAGGATTACTTTATTTTAGAGGAACTATGATTAGTGATGACATTTATTCATTCAATGGATTTAATAAAGGTAAAATTGTATATCAAAGAACATTCTGCGGAGATCAAGGAACATTTTCATTTATTATAAAACCTAAAGCAGAAATATATAATGGTACCTTATTAGAAGTTGGACATTTAAAAATTAAAATAAAACAGACACAAACTAATTGTAAATTAACATTTATAAATGTTGAGAATATGTCATTAGATTTAACTCCTAATAAAACATATTTTGTATATTTCAGATATAGTAAAGATTTAAATATTTCTGAATTTTCTGCTTCAGAATATATACATGCTGATTTGCCATTATATAAACTTCAAAACCATCATTATTGGTTTGATATAGATAATTCTATAAAATCAGTATCTAAATATAATATTGAATTAACTGTAGAAAATAAATCAGAAATTGTATTGTCATCATTTTATGGTGATATAACAAATATTAAAATATTTGATATTTATATAGACAGTGTAAGTGAAATTCTTCAAATGTACCCAACTAATTCTAATCTTTTAGTTAATGACACTGCTAGAAAAATTATAGATATGAATGGTCTTATAACTCCATAATATTATTTTTAAATATGAAAGAATTAACAACATATATAACTGAAAAATTACATCTTAACAAAAATATTAAGACAGATAATATTGATGAATATTGTATAATATTTAAAAACATATTATTTGAAAAGAATTATATAACTTTAAATGCTGAATTTGAAGAAAAATATAAATTAAATAAAGTATATTCTAAAGCAATTCAACAATATATATATGTTATAAAAAAAGATGATGCTAAAGAATTTTTAGATAATTTTGATGAAGATTATTCAGATGTACAATGTTTTGAAATTGATAATAAAATTAATTCTTTACAAGATTTAATTATAAAATTAAATGATGGAGACATTAATCCTTATAAATTTAAAAGATTAAAATTTTAATGAAAAATATAAATAAATATATAATTGAGAAACTTCATCTTAATCAAAATACAAAATTATCAAATATTGATGATTTAGTTATTAATATAGTTAAATTTTTTAATGATGATACTACTAATAAAATAGTATTAGATAAAATAAAAAAATCAACATCAATTGATGATTTACCTCAAAATATTTTTACAACTTATATAACTGAATGGGTAATAAATAATGATATTAGAAATAAGAAATTAAAGTATTATGTAAATAGAAATTATAATTTAGAAAACAACTCAGATATTGATATTGATATAATAATTGATGAAAATAAAGTTGATTATTTTGTTGGTAATAAATTAAAAAGACGTAAAGATTTATTAAAAGAAACAAATATTATTAGACTATATGGTAATAAATATGGTTTATATATGGAAAATTTAACAACAGATTATAATCATTTAATTTTAATAGAAAAATGAAAAATTTTAATGAATATATAAATGAGGAATTAGATAAGATTCCACTTTGGTGTACTATTGTTTTAGATATTTTTAAAGCAAGTAAACATCTTACAAAAGATAATATTGTAGAATTATTAAATGGTCTTAATAATTCAAAACGATTAAAAAGATTTTCTGATTGTTTATCTCAAGAATATTCAAAAGAATATTTAGCATATCAACCAGATGATGATGAATTTTTACAAGAAGATAAACAACAAAAAATTAGAGAACAAATAGCAGAATTTATAATGAAATATATACAAAATTAATATGATAGAAATAATAAATTATATTAATGAGAAATTAAAATTAGATAATGAACATATAAAAAAGGAAAATATTAAAAAAGATTATTTCCCTAAAAATTCTAGTGAATTAAAAGAAATAATCATACAGTTATATAAAGAAAGAGGTCCTAATCTTAATCTTAATTGTATAGATACAAGTGAAATAACTGATATGTCAGATATATTTTATGATCTTAAGAAATATAAAAATCTTGAAATTGAATCTATAGATGTATCTTCTTGGGATGTTTCTAATGTAAAAAATATGGAACAAATGTTTAGAGAATGTGATTATTTTGACTGTGATTTATCTTCTTGGGATGTATCTAATGTAAAAGAAATGTATGCAATGTTTTTAGGTTGTAAAAACTTTATCGGTGAAGGTTTAGAAAATTGGGATATAAGTTCATGTACTAATTTTAAAAGTATGTTTATGTATTGTGAAAATTTAGATATTGATTTATCACAGTGGAAAATTAATAAATATGCTGACATACAATATATGTTTTGGGGATGCAAGAATTTAAAAACAAATTTTGATAATTTAAAACATGAAGGACCTTTTACACAAATGTTTTATGGATGTGATAAAATTAAAAAACCAAAATGGTATAAAAAAATAAAAAGAGATTGAGTTTAATCAATCTCTTTTTCTATATTATTAATATATATAATAAATTAAAATTATAATATATGGCAACTTATAAAATTTCTTATTTATTTGGTAATAGTTATTCATCTAAAGGTGAAGTTTATATCAATAATGTATCTGATGAATATGATGCTGTTGATGTAGCTAGTTATAAATATGACTTGAATGATGCAAAAATTACTAATGTTGAACTTATATGCGAGTAAAAGAATTAGAAAATGTTGAACAGTTATTAGATATTAAAGATGATTATATCTGGAAAATGGATTATGAAATAACTGATTGGTATAATAGAATATTAGATGAAAATGGATATTTTATAAGAACAGAATATCTATATTATACTATTAAAATATTTACGCAAAGATTTCTTGATGATATAAATAAGAATCTTGAATTAAGATTTGTTCTTAATGAAGAAATAAAGATAACTAAACAAATTGTTTCTGATATAAAAAATTATATAAAAGATAAAAAATATACAGGAGTAATATGTAGTAAATCTATATAAAATAGATATTAATGATACTTAAATAATTTATTTTTATATATATTAAACTATATTATATATAAAAATGAAAAGTTTATTACAATATATAAATGAAGCAATTAAACCACTACCAAAATCAGTAAGTGGCTTAATTGTTTTTGATATAGATGATACTCTTCTTAAAGTTAAACCAGATAGTATAAAAATTTATAAGAAAGATCCTAAAACAAATAAAGAAATAGCACTTACAACAGAAGAATTTGCTATAGACCCTGATGTTCCTAATCATAGAGATTGGTTTGATTTCAGAGATTTTAGAAATGATTTAAAAGTATATAATTCAATTATTGAAGGAACACCTCTTATTAAAAACCTTAAAATAATGGATTCATATATTAAAGCTGGTTATGATTTTTGTTTCTTAACTGCAAGAGGATGTGAAGAAGCAGTTAAAAAAGCTTTACGTGATTTTTTAAGATATAAAGATGATGATGGTAATCTTAAAGAACTTGAAGATATATTTAAAGAAACACTTTCACATGCTATAAATGATGAATTTAAAGATTATCCTGGAAAAAGTGATGCTGAAAAGAAAGCAAATGTTCTTAAAGAACTTTGTGATAAATATGACAAAGTAATTTTTGTTGATGATGATACAAAAAATATTCAATATGCAAGAGGACTTCAATTAGATAATTTAAAAGTTATTCAAGCATGGAAAGATTAATATGAAAGAATTAAACTTATATATAATTGAAAAATTACATCTTAATAAAGATATTAAAACTAATAATCAGATATTAGATAATAATATTAAAAAAATATATTTAATGTGTGATTCAGAAGTTATTGATGGCACTGAAATAGGTAAAATAACAAAACAAGTTATAGAAGATTGGGTAAAAGAAAATAATGTTGAAAAATTTACAGGATATGGTAATAAAGAAGAATTGTGGGATATGGGTATGTATGAAGACACAATTAAATTATTCATAGATTGTAAAGATGATTTGTTAACAGGAACTTTAAAATCAGTAAAAGCAAATAAAGTTGAATCTATAGAAGAAACACCTAAATCTAGTGGTAGAGATTTTTATTATGATGAAAAATTTTTTGTACTTGTAACAAAATCAAATAATAAAGAAATAATAAAAGTATTTTTAAAGAAAGATTAGAATATAATATTTAAATAAAAAAAGAATTAATAATTGAAGGTTATTCAATCATAGAAAGATTAAAGATATGAAAAGATTTATCCAATATATACAAGAATCAGGTTTAAAAGAATTAAAAGATATTATAATAAATTCTTTAGATTCTCTTGATGAAAAAACTTTACATAGAATTATAAATATAATTAATTCAATAAATTATAAAGAAGAAGATATTGATAAAGTTTTTAAACAATTAGGATTATTTGGTTCAAAAGATGGTATATTAAATATAATATCAAAATTTAATTCAACAGAATCAACTAATTTTTTAAATATAATTTTATCAAATGATGATAAAAGTAAATTCTCTAATGAAGAATTTATACATAACAACAATATTTTTGATTTAATTATATCAAAAAATAAAAATTTATCAAAAGAGTCATTATTAAAAATTGCTGAATATGATAAAAAATCAGGTACTCAAATTGGTAAATTTGAAATATTATGTACTTTATTTTTAAAGGATATTAAATTAGATGGAAAATCAGATGTAAAGGCTGGAAATATTGAATATGAATTTAAAACAGATGGAGGTGTTTTAAAAGGTCAAAGTACAACAGATTATTCTAAGATTGTTTATAAAGAATTTAATGATGAATTAATTGAATTATTAAATTCAGATAATATATCTGATGTTCAAAAAAATCAATCATCATTAATAAGATTACCTGTTTCAGATGATGATTTAGATAAATTTATTAATGATAGTGATTTTTATAATGATGTTACTGGAAAAGGATTAGAAAAATATAATTTTTTAAGTAAAGAAAATGATTTTGAAAATTATTTTTCAAAATTATTAAATCATAATATAAGTGGAGAAATTTTAAATACTTTATTATGTAATTCATTAATTAAACAAATAAAAGAATCTCAAGATTTATCTAAAGATGAAATTAATAGTCATAAAGATAAATTAATTAAATTTATGAATGAACATTCTCCTTTTGAAAATAATAAAGTAAATGTAAAACAATTTAGAAGCAATTTATTAGTTATACATACATTTTTTTATCATTTACATCATAAATGGAATTATTTAGTAATCTTTGGTAGAAATGGTTATAATGGTACTTTTGATGGTAAATATGTTTGTATTGGTGATAATAAAGGAGAATTATTTAATGATTTTGAAAAAATTAATAATGAATTTAAAAATTATAAAATATCATATAAATCAGTTGGAATGTCAACAAATGATTATAGACAAGTTGCTCCTTCTATAAAATTATATTCAAAAGATATTAAATAACTTATGTCAGAACTTAAAAAAGTTAACATATTCCCAGGTCGTTTTCAACCATTTCATAATGGTCACTTGAAAGCTTGTGAAGATGCATTCAAAAAGAATGGTCTTCCAGTTTATATTATGTATATCCATAATGAAAAGTTTGATTCAAGAAAACCATTTGATGATGAATTAACTAAGAAAGAATTAGAAAGACTTGTTGATAAATATGAATATATTGAAGGAATTAATTGGATAAGAAGACCAATGCCAATGACTATATGTAGAGTATGTATTGAAAATGGATATGAACCAGTTCTTTGGCTTGCTGGTGAAGATAGAATTGATGGATATAAAAAATTAATGAAAGGTAAATCTATTAAAGATGAACTTGGAATAGATGAACCAGAATTTTATATTACAAAAAGATATGGTTCAGCAACAGAAGTTAGAGAAGCTATAAAAAATGATGATGAAAATAAATTTAAAGAATTAATGCCTAAAGAAGCACATAATTTATATTCTGAATTTAAAAAACAAATATCATCTATTAAAGAAAGTAAAATAGTTAATTATATAGAAAGTAAAATTATAAAACCAATAAGTGAATATATAAAAGAATCTTTAATAGTTGAAGGTGGACATTCTGTTGAAAATGCATCACCAATTCGTGGTGATCTTGCTAAAGTTGTTGCTGATGAAATTATTAATTCTATTACTAAAGAATTTAAATGTAAAGCTTCAGCACTTGGTTCAACAGGTAAGAAATCTAAAGAACAGACTTCAGGAGATATTGATATTGCTCTTGAATTACCTTGGGAAGATAAAGATAAAGTTATTGATTTTGTAAAGAAACAATTTGGAAGTGAAATTGGAAATATAAATGAAGGTCTTCATGTATTTAATATTGGGTATAAATATGATGAAGATGGAACAGAAAAGATTGTTCAAGTTGATTTTATGTTTGTAAATGATGTTGAGTTTGCTAAATTCGCATATAATTCACCTGACTTTACTAAAGGAGAATCAAAATATAAAGGAATGTATCAGTCTAATCTTTTAATGGCTGTTGTATCAAATACTCCAGTTAAAGGAAAAGAAGAAGTTAAATTTACTGATGAATTTGATGGTAAATATTCTGGACAAGTTAAAGAATTTTATAAATATCAATTATCACAATCAGAAGGATTATTGATAGTTAAAAAATCATTTGAAGGTAAAACAAAACCACTTGCTTCAGCTAAAACAGTTTCAAAAGAAAAAGTTACTACTAATGTAAGAAAGATACTTGATTTAATTCTTGGTAAAGAATCAGAACAAAGTGATTGTAATAGTTTTGAATCACTTCTTGATTATCTTGTATCTGATAAATATCCAAGAAGAAGTAAAGAAATGATGGAAGCTATTAAGAAGTCATATCTTGAAGATTGGCAGTTTAAAATGAAAACTGATAAATCATTAGTAGATGAATTTACTGAATTATTAAATAAAGCAATAGAATATATAAAAAATAAATCAATAGAATATATAAAATGAAAACTATAGTTGAATATATACATACAATTCTTGAGAGTGGACATGCAGTTTCTTCTCAACCAATTCCTGCATATATAACTCCTCTTATTTATAAAGAAATAGAAGATAAAGTACATGCTTGGAAAAGTAGTGTAAAAATGGCTCCTCTTGGAAGTATTGGTAAAAAGAAAGATGATGATTTTAATGGTGATATTGATATCGCTATTGATTTAGATAATAGAGAAGAACTTATGAATATGATTAAGGAAGTATTTCCTGAGTCAGAATTAAATCCATTTACTACTCCTAAAATTGTATCTATTGGATATGAATGGGATAAAGAAGGAAAGAAGGGTGTTGCTCAAGTTGATTTTATGTTTACAGATAATATTGATTGGGCTAAATGGAGATTCTCAAGTCCTGATTTTAAGAAAGGAGAAAGTAAATATAAAGCTGCTCCTAAAGTATATCTTATTCAACATATTGTATCAAGTATTCCTGTAAAAGATGCAAAGAATGAATATTTTGACAATGGAGATGTAAAGAAAAAGTGGAGATATACATTTAATCAAGAAGGTGTATTCAAATATCTTGCTAATCATGTTGGAAAGAAAGGTCAATATGTAAGTACTGCTAAACAAGAATTTAAAGAACTTGTTTCTAATGATCCTATGAATGTAATGAGATTTATATTCGATACTAATGATATTGATCCTAAGATATTTAATACTGTAGAAGGACTTTGGAAAGCAATCCATTCAGACTTATGGCCTTGGGGTAAAGAAGTCCTTGAAAGAACTGAAAAGAGATTTTATATGGAATATATAAATGATCCTAAATGTGAAGTTCCTGTAAAAGCAGAAGATTTTCCATGTACTTATTATAAAGATGATGGAAGTTATGGTAAAGTAAAAGATTAAAAATATATATAATATAATTATGAAAGATATTAAAACATATTTAATAAATGAAAGTGCATTTAATGTTTTTACAGATGAAAATTTAATTCAATATTCTGGAAATAGTAAATGTTATCTTCATGCATATACAGCTGAATTTGAGGGTAAAGGTAATATTTCAGCAATAATGGTTGAAGAATCAGATCTCAAAAAAATTACTACATTAAATAAAAAAGATATTATAAATGTAAAAAAATTAAATGTTGGGGATTTCCTTACAAAAGAATTATCAATAAAAGGACAGATTATTATAAGATTAAATTAATAATATATAAATATGAAAACATTACTTGAAAAATTAAAATTAGATAAAAATATAAAAGTATCAAATAAATCTATTCGTACTAGTAAAGATATTGAATATAAATTTTCTAGTCCAGAAATAGAAAATTTTTGTTTATATATAAGAAATTTAATGGAACCAGAATTTAGAAAATGTAGAAAAAAAGATTCATATGGTGAGTTAGTTTGGAAGGGAGAAAATGAAAAATTAACTGAAAAACTTCATAATATTTTTGGTGAAATTTATAATTATTTTAATGAATTAGATATTGAAAATAGTAGAAATACACAACATATACCATTTTATATTGGACATTTAGAACCAGCGCAAGAAGGAGATTTTTAATAAATAAAAAAGATAAATTATGGAACATTTTATTGATATATATAAGAAAAAACCAGAAGTATGTGAGAAACTTTTAGATCTTACTGGTATTAAGATAAATTTAAAAGTTGATGGTAAACCATTTCAAGTAGTATATAATGAAGATACTGATTCATTAGAATATCATGGAAGAAGTGGTGATGAAACTCATATAGGACCAGAAATTGATGATTATACAAGATTATTTTCAAAACCAGTAAATGATGCAATTGCTCATATTGAAAAAAGAGTTGATGTATTTAAGAAATATAAATTCTTAACATTTGAAGTAATTGACAATTTACTTCTTCTTACAGCAATCATTGATAAGAATGGAGATTTTATTCAAAGCGCTGATAAGATTAAAGAAATAGCAGATGAATTAGAAACAGATGTAATGCCTACTCTTTGGGAAGGTAAATTATCTGTTGAACAAATTGATAATATTGTTAATATTCTTTCAACTGGTCTTGTTCCTGAAAAGAAAGACTTTATTGATTGGGTACATTCAATGTTCAGTACATATAAGAATTTTCCAGAAAAACTTATAAGCGCGGCTGATGATTATATTGAAGGTATAGTATTTTTCTTTGATGTAAAAGATAAAATAGTTGAATATAAAATAGTTGATCCAACATATCGTCAATCAATGAAAGATAGAGACAATGAAAATGCTGCTGAAAGAGAAAAGAATGCAAAAACTTATGAAAGTATTTATAATACATTTTTAGATAATATTGAAAATATTTCATGGAGATCTGATGGATCATGGTTAGAAAAATTACAATTAGCTTTCTTTAATATAATGAGTAATACTAAGACTTATAATAAACTTATGAATCTTGGTGCTAAAATTAGAATAAATACTAGTAAAACTTATTCAATACAAATAGATAGAGTTATTCCTGAATTAAAAAAAGAAATTAAAACAAAGGGTAATGTTTATAAACAATTATTAGAATTATTTATTAAAATATTTTATAAATCAAAGAAAAGAGGTTTTATAATAAGTAAAGAATTTCAAGAAAGAGTAAATAAAATTATAGATACTTATAATAAATAAAATGATTAATATTAATACATATATATTAGAAAAACTCCATCTTAATAAAGATATGGAAATTAAAACTTCAATTGATAGTATTGATAAAGTTAGAGATATTATAATTTCAGTATTTTTATTTGTTTTAATTACTAAATCATATAAAGAAAATTCTGTTTTTAAAAAGGAAATATATTGGAGTAAAATAAATTATCAAGATATTATTAATATTTTAAATAATCATTTTAAATATAATTTTAGTATAAGTGATGTTGATAAAAAAGATGGAAGTATTTATAAATTAATTAAAGAAGAAAGAAATACAATTCAAAATTTAGTTAATGGATATACAAAAAGTATATATTATAATAATGAAAAATTAAATATGGTTGGTAAAGAATTAATTGAAAAATATAAAGAATATATTTATAAAAACAAAAAATTATATTAATAATGAATAATTTAAAACAATATATATTAGAAAAACTCCATCTTAATAAAAATTTAAAATTAAGTGATGAAATTAAAGATAGAGATGATGAAATAACTAAAGACTTTAGAAAATTATATAAATTAATTTCTGATGAATTTGGTAATAATCATGAAGTTCTTGATTCATTATCTACTATGAGTGATTTTAATGATGATTATACAGAATTTTATTATGAATTTGATCCTAATAAATGGGCGATATTTTTAAGAGATGTAGTAAATTATGATTGGATTGCTTTATGTGCAGATGGCATAATTGATATTGAGAATTCTAATCATAAGGATATTGCTAAAATTATGAAAAAATATAATAAACTAGAAATAGGTAAAAAAGTATGGCAATCGTTTAGATAATATGAATAATTTAAATACATATATAATAGAAAAACTTCATCTTGATAAAAATATAAAAATTACAGATGATTCTAAATATTATTCTGATATTTATAAAGTTTATGAAGATGATACTGTATTAGGTATATCAAGTTCAAGTAAAAGTATAGGAAATCCTATAAAATATGTTAAATTATTCGTTGCAAAAATTTATTCTATAGAAAATGATACTATAATTTTACGAAGTTTAAAAAATGGAAAAGTTATTGATACTATAAAACTTAAATTTGAAGATCATACAAAATCTTCTCCTCATGTGACAGATACATTTGCTTTTTATAGAGATGATGATAATAAGAGTAATTGGTGTGCAATAATGAAAAAAGAAAAAGCTTTAAAAACTATAGATAGATTATTAAACTCTTCATCAAAATATTATCATATAAGTGGTTTTAGAATTGATCATGGTTTAGAAAACAAAAAAGAATATTTAAATAAAATTAAAAAAACATTAAATGAAAATGATTAATTTAAATAAATATATAATGGAAAAGCTTCATCTTAATAAAGATATTAAAATAAAAGATAATAAAATATATGATGGTAATTCAACAGAATTAGCAAATAAAATAATGTTTGTTAATGGATATTCCGCAAATAATAAAGAATATGAAGAAATATTTACTAAATGGATTGAAGATAATCACATTTTATCAATATCATTTTATATAAAGAAAGAATATTTTAAATGGTTAGAAGATAATGAAATTGATAAAAATATTAGAGATAGTTATATAGTAGATGATGAAGAAGTTTCTAAACTAGAATCATGTGTTGGAAGAGATGCTAAATGGTTAAAAAATAACCGTAATGCTCCTGATAGAATAAAAGCAACAAATAGTATTATGGTTATATCAGGACCAGATATAACTACTATAGTAAGAGCTGTAGATGTTGATTATGAAAAAATATATGGTACTCTTGGATAATGAATAATTTATCAAAATATATATTAGAAAAATTACATTTAAATAAAGACAATAAAAACTTAGATACATTTGATTCACAAGAAGCAAATGAAAAAGTATTAAAATCTGCTTTAGATGGTGTATATGATTTTCTTTTAAAAGTACCAAATCTAGAAAAAGATGATTTTGATATTAAATTAAATAATAGAAATGAAATTTGTGTACATTTTTATATAGGAGATAAACAATGGTATAAACAATTAGAAGATAAATTTTATAATGATGGTTTTGGTAGATCAGATTGGTTTAGTGAAATATTTGTTACAAATTATGGACTTAGAATAAGACCTTCATTTTATATAAGTAAATTCGATTTTGATAAAAAAGTTTTTAGACATAGAAAATGATTAATTTAAATGCATATATAATAGAAAAGTTACATTTAAATAAGGATATTATTTTAAATATATATAATAAAGGAGATAAATGTTTACTTTTATCTCTTTATAATTGGGATAATAAAAGTTTTATGAATAAAGATAAAGTAAATTCTATTGGACTTGATGTTTGTGAAATTATTAGTGTTAATGAAAAAGAAATTCAATATAAATTTATTACTGGTAATCATCATGTAACTAATAAAATAATTAATATGACAAAAAAAGATAAAAGTAAATTTTTTTATTCAATAATAGATGACATTAATATTGAAATAATACTTACAAAAGATGAATCTATTGATGCAATTGATTATATTAAAAAAAATAAAAAATTTGATTTTATTAATAAATTAGGTTTTACTCCTAATGGATGGAAAGATTTTGAAGGAAAAGAAATTCAAATATCATTTAATAAAGATCATAAAGAAATTATTTTTGATGAAAATAAAATCGATAAAATTGAAAATTTATTAAAATAAAATGAAAACAATAAATAATTATATAATAGAAAAACTTCATCTTAATAAAGATATTAAAGTTAATAAAGATATTATTGAATTATCTAATGAAATTTCATATATGTTTGGTCTTATTGATAAAACAAAAAAAGATAATACTTTATTAGCAAGCGGAAATTTATTTATTGGAGAAATTTATACATGGTTAAAAAATAATAATGTTAATAATGTAAAATATTATACTGATAAGTTAAAAGATTTAAAAAATAATTCTAATCTTGATGAAGATATTAAAGATAATTATTTACAAGAAACAGAAGAAGTATCTGAATATATTAAATATATAAAACAAAATTATAGTTCAACAATTTTATATAGATTAAAAAATGTACAATTAAGAGGTTCTGAAAATGGTATATTATATTGGGACCCAGATAATAATGGATTTTATTTATTCGCTATGTTTGTTAAATAATATGAAAAATTTAAATAATTATATAATAGAGAAATTACATTTAAATAAGGATATTAATAAACCTGTATATCATTATCATCCTAAAGATAGAGAAGAACTTAAATCTTTAGTAGATAAACTTATTGAAGAAAGAGGAAATAAGGCTGATTTAAATGATATTGATGTAAGTAATGTTACTGATATGACTGATATATTTAAAAATTCAAAATTCAATGGAAATATATCATCTTGGAATGTAAGTAATGTTACTAATATGGATAGTATGTTTGAATCTTCTGAATTTAATGGTGATATATCAGATTGGGATGTAAGTAATGTTACTAATATGCGTAGAATGTTTTCTAGTTCTGAATTTAATGGTGATATATCATCTTGGGATGTAAGTAATGTTACTGATATGCATGTTATGTTTGCACAATCTAAATTTAATGGAGATATATCATCTTGGGATGTAAGTAATGTTACTAATATGAGTTATATGTTTTCTAATTCTAACTTTAATAGTGACATATCGTCTTGGGATGTAAGTAATGTTATTAATATGTCACAGATGTTTATTTATTCATCATTTAATAGAGATATATCTTCTTGGGATGTAAGTAAAGTTAAAAATATGAGTTTTATGTTTACACAGTCTAAATTTAATAAAGATATATCAAAATGGGATGTAAGTAAAGTTACTGATATGGATTATATGTTTTTTAGATCAATTTTTAATAAAGATATATCAAAATGGGATGTAAGTAATGTTATTGATATGAGTTATATGTTTTCTTATTCTAACTTTAATAGTGATATATCGTCTTGGGATGTAAGTAAAGTTGTTAATATGGAGTATATGTTTTGTAACTCAATTTTTAATAAAGATATATCAAAATGGGATGTAAGTAATGTTACTAATATGATAAAAATGTTTTATAATTCTAAATTTGATGGAGATATATCATCTTGGAATATAAATAAAAAAATAAAAATATTAAAATGGTCAAGGGATATATTTAAAAAATGTCCTTTAGAAAAAAATCCACCTTCTTGGTATGTATCATAAATAATCGAATATAAATTATTGAATTTTAGATAATATATACTATATTAATAATGTAAAAACAATAAATATTATGGCATATACAAAACAGAAAAGATTTGAGAATTTCGCTTATATGACTGTTATGAAAACAGTTCTTGAGAGTGAACTTACTCCTGAAGAAATGAATTCTCCTTTTCTTGAAGATGTTTGTCCAGATACTAAAATAAATCTTAAAAATCATATCGAATCTCTATCGAAATTGATGATTTCATAAAAAATATTAAATATTTTTAATAAAAGTGAGCTAATTTTTATTAGTTCACTTTTATTTTTTTATTTTTATTTGTAAAAATATTAAATGTTATATGGTTACAAATGAAGATAAAGATGCTCTTAATGATCTTTTCTTAAGAAGCCCAGAAGAACCTGAATATGATTCTCCTGATGATGTTCTTGAAACCCCAACATTAGTAATTGATTTAGAAGAAGTAGAAGGTCAAGCAAAAGCTAAGGCTCAACAGATAACAGAAAGACTTTCTAATTATTATTTTGATCAAAAGTATATAGACGAACATCCATATATTCCTAATAAAATTTCTCAGGAAATGGATCAAATTCGTATGCTTCTCAAGATGTTGAACGTAAATGAAAAAGCGCAAGATACACTTATACAAAGTATTACTATGAATGCTGGTAAAGGTGCTCTTTACCAAAGTCTTACAGCATTACAAAAATCAATGTTAGATATTCAAAAACAACTTAATGATGTAATATCTAGTGTTGAATCAATCTTTAGAGAAATGCAAGATAATGCAGATAAAACATTTGCAGAAAAACCTAAAGAAACAAATCTTGAAGATGGTTCTATTATTGTTCGTGGTTCTAAAGAATTTATTGAATCACTTAATAATTCTACATCAAATAATAAAATTCAAGTAGAATCTTTTGATGATAAAAACAATATAGTTGATGTAGAAACTGGAGAAGTTCTTGCTGAAGATATAATTGCTAATGAAATAGCTAGTTAGTAAATAAATATTATTTTTAATAAACTACATTGAGATCTATTAGATTTATCAATTAGTTTATTTTTTATTTATTTTTAATAAAGTAATTAGGAAATATCAAATATAATACATAATATATAATATGGCAAATAAAAAATGCATGGTATTTGAAACTTTAGGACCTACAACTGGATTGCAGATCCAAGAAAGTCAGAATACTAATGAAGTTCGTATGACTGGTGTATTTGGTGTTTGCGGCATTAAAAACGAAAATAGACGTATATATTCAAAAGAAAATTATGGAATGATGGTTGAAAATCTTCAGAAGGTTATCGCAACTGAAGGCCTTATGGGAGAACTTGAACATCCTAATACTATGAATATTGATCTTAATCGTGTATCACATAAGATTGAGTCTATTGAAATGAATGAAGATGGTACAGTTACTGGTACAATTCTTTTACTTGATACAACAAATGGTAAAAATGCACAAGCAATTGTAAAAGGAGGTCTTCCTCTTTATATATCTTCAAGAGGTGCTGGATCTATTGATGAAGCAGGAAACGTAACACTTTCAACAATTAAGACATATGACTTAGTTGGTACACCTGGTTTCTCACAAGCTAAATTAAATCTTAAAGCTAATCAAACACTTGAATGTTTAAATGAATCTGCTGAAGATGGTAATCAGATTTGGGCTATCATAAATGAAGATGAATCTGATGATTTACTTGACGATGAAAACAATGACAAATCTTCTGATAAATCTTCTGAAGAAAATCATGATGATGAAAATAATGATAATAAAGAAGATAACAAAGAAGAAGATAAAGATGAAAAGGAAAAAGATACATCTGAAGAAGATGAAAATAACAAAAATAGTCAAAATACTACAATGAATGATTTAAAAGAAGCAATTGATAAACTTACTGAAAAGGTAACTAGTTTAGAAGCTGAACTTCATGTTGCTCAAGAATCATTAACAGCTAAGGATAAAGAAATCAATAAACTTAATGAAGCACTTAATGGTGTTACTGAAAAGGTTAATGGATTTGAAACTCCTAACTATGAAAAGATTGAAAATTGGGTAACTGAAGAATTTGCTAAAGATTTCAAGGCAGAACTTTCAGAAAGTATTAATTCAGATATTCAGACTTGGGTAGTTGAAAACTTCTCTGAAACAATTCAGAATTGGGTATGCGAAGAATTCGCTCCAGAAGTTCAGAATTGGGTATGTGAAGAATTTGCTCCTGAAGTACAGAACTGGGTTTGTGAAGAATTTGCTCCTGAAGTACAAAACTGGATTACAGAAGAATTCTCTCCTGAATTACAGAATTGGATTACAGAAGAATTCTCTCCTGAATTACAGAATTGGATTACAGAAGAATTCGCCCCAGAAGTACAGAATTGGGTTTGTGAAGAATTTGCTCCAGTTATCGAAGGATGGATTAATGAAGAATATACTCCTGAAAACAATGCAAATATTGAAGCAAAGGTAAATGAAAATGTAAACGCTTTTATGGAAAACCAGAAGAGTGCTAAACTTTCAGATATTGATGCTCTTATCGAAAGCCTTGAAAATAAGGATGAAGCTATTTCACAACTTGTAAAAGAACAGAAAGCACAAGATAAGTTCGCTGGTGTATACGTAGTTGAAAATATGCCTGCTGAATATCAGCCATCTTGGAATGCTCTTTCAGAAGAAAGACAAGAAGAAATAGTTAGAAGTTCTAAAGCATATGATTTTAAGAAAGAAGGTGTTCTTCAGAAATTCTGGGAAAGTGTAGACTTTGCATCTACAAAAGCTCCTCAGCAAGTTGAAGAACCAAAAGACATCCTTGAAAATCATTACAACTCTGTATATGCTCAGATGATGAGACTCAGAAGAGCATAATTTCTATCTCATTTAAAATTATTTATTTTTAATAAAGTAAATAAACGAAACATTTATCATAAGATAAATAACAAGAATATAATTACAAAAAATAACAAATAAATTTTTATAAATTACAATGTTTATTAACGAACAGAATGGTACACAGATGTGGACAAAAATGTTAAAGGAAAACTTTAACGTTACAGATAATGAGAAGTTAAACTGGGTATCACAGTATGCAGCTATTCATGAAATTCATGAATCTATGCTTGGTGTTGGTGGCGCTAATATCGGTGGTCAGGTAGCTCCTGCACAGGGTGTTTCACCTCTTTATGCAACCCCTCTTAATACTCTTGGTATGGGTAATCCTATGGCACCTGGTTATGCTCCTAACGGACAGGTTCCAATGGGTGGTACTGGTGACTTCTTCAAACAAGCAGTTGGTAGTGGTGATATTCCTGTATCAACTCTTCCTATGGCTCTTAACGTAGCACTTCTTACAATCGGTCTTGAACTTGTTCCAGTTATTCCTGCAAAAGGTCCTTGGGCAATGTTAACTTATATGGACTTCCCATATGCTGGTGGTAAGATGGGTAGAAGAAACGAAGTTGCTGGTCTTGACGGTGTTGGTGAAGGCGCAGAAAACAAACCTCTTTATGTTAAATTCCTTGGCTTCGACGGTGATGCTGCAGCTCTTAGAGCAAAGGCAGAAGCTCCAGCAGCTGAAAGAGCAATTACTATTGTTGGTAATGGTGTAACATTTAAGGGTGAATTCAAGCAGCTTGGTAGAATGGATAGCGGTCTTATCGTTGCTGTTAAAGAATGTAAAGCTGGTGATGTTAATAAGGCTGTTGCAGATCTTTTCGATGGTGTAAATCCTGCAGTTGTTAGCGGTGTTGCTACTGGTAATGTAACATCAGTTGATTTCGCTCAGACAATGGTTGATTTCGTTGACGGTTTCGCAAACTTCGCAACAGGTGAAAAGAGAAGCATGACAAGAGCTGAAAATGAAACTGGTACAGGTAATGTACTTGGTCTTAGATTATTCAGCAAATGGGTTCAGATGGGTTCATATGAAGTTACAGGTACTGTAACAAGACAGCAACTCCAGGATCTTCCTCTTTATGGTGTTGATGCTGTTGCTAAAGTTATGGAAGCTATGCAGAACGAAATTACTCAGTCAATTAACGCTAGAATTCTTGAACATGTATTTGCTCTTGGTGTAACTAACGCTATTCATCAGAAAGTTTATCAGGGTGTAGACCTTAACCTTTGGATGGGTACATCTGATAGCACAATGGCTGCTCAGCCAATCAAGACATTCAAGGATGTTTATGGTGTTGAACATAAGGGTGATTGGGGAACAATCAAGAATGCAGAAGTTAATACAAGTGCTGAAAATCTTCACACTCGTCAGAGAAGAATTGGTTCTAAACTTCTTGCTGCTGCTAACCTTATCCAGGTAACTGGACGTAGAGGTAGACCAACATGGGTTGTTACAAATGCTCAGGTTGCTACAGCTCTTCAGGATGTTAGTGGTTATGTAGTTGCTCCTATGGTAAACAACTTCGCACAGGATGGTTCACAGAACTTATTCATGAGTGGTACAATCGCAGGTCTTAAAGTTTATGTTGATCCTTATATGGATTGGGATGATACAAGAGTTTGCGTTGGTAGAAAGGGTAACGGTAACGAACCTGGTGTAATCTTTATGCCTTACATTCTTGCTGATACAGTATCTATCACAGCTGAAGGTACAATGGCTCCTAAGATGCTTGTTAACTCAAGATATGCTATTGTTGATGCTGGTTTCTTCCCAGAAACACAGTACTTCACATTCACAGTAGGTTCAGAATTTGGCCTTATCTAATCTTAGAATATATAAAATGCGACTTACCTCGCACTCTATATATAATTCACATCGTATGATGAAAAAATCCATAGTCGTGAGACTATGGATTTTTATTTTTAAATCTTTACGACTAAAAAGTTTTATTTTTAATTAAATTATAGAAGTTATGTTTAATTCTATTAATTGAAAAAAATAATAAATATATTACAAATATAAAAAATGGCTATTCCAGTTTATTTACAACAATTTAAAGCTGCTGGTATATACCGTATTGTTTTTGATAAGTCAACCGTAGCTGGCGTAGAAAGTAGTGTTCTTAGACTTGTTGTTGGTTACTCTGAAAAGGGTCCTTTCAACATTCCTACTTATATTACATCTGTTTCAGATTTTAAAGCTGTTTATGGTGATATTTCAAAGAAACTTGAAAAGAGAGGCGTATTCTTCCATAGAATAGCTCTTCAGGCTCTTGCAAGTGGTCCTATCCTTTGCTTGAACCTTAAGAAGTTTGATGGTGAAACAGTTGATGCTGCAACTATCAATACAGACTTCAATCCTAAGTACGATATTATTAACACAGTTAAGTTAAATGTTGAAGATATTTATGACACAACAAGATTCTGGGAACTTTCTGCAGAAAAACTTAATGGTCTTAAATCAGTTTCTGGCGCTTTCATGGATCAGTACATTAATATTAGTGCTATCAACACTAAGCAATTATCTGGTACATATTTCATCCGTAAAGCTTCTGGTTCTAAAGTAAATGGATATAATATTACTGTAAGTGATTGGTATTCAGATGAAGAACTTCCAGAATATCTTGAACCATATAAGAACAGTCTTGTTTCTGACTTCATGGCAGAAATTTATGTATTTAAAGGAAAATTCACAAAATCTCAGGTTCTTGCTTCTTCAACACTTAAGTTCTACTTTGATGGCGTAGAAGATATGAATTCTGAAGATGTTAAATTAAAGAAACATGTACTTAACGCATATGGCGATGAAGTTGATGCTCTTGATGCACTTTATAATGATGAAACATCTGGTGCTATAGGTCATTATGTAGGTTCACTTATTCCTTATTTCAAGAATAAGCAAGGTGGTTATGCTGCTCTTGATATTCTTTTCAATAATGATAGTGATATTCACAATATGATGATGAGTTTCAATGTTGATTTACTTGAAGAAGAAGGTATTGCTAATATTGATCTTTCAGGTAGACTTTCTATTAATGATGAACTTCTTAATAGCTTATTTACTGGTGAAGCTAAGACTTCTCTTCTTGGTAACTTAAATGCACCTGTTGTTAGTGAAGTTATTGAATTTACAAATAACGTAGTTAAAGTTGGTGATGATGGTAAATTAACAGCTATTATTCCATTTGATAACTCAAATGAAAAGAAAGTTACAGGTACTCTTTATGTTTCTAATATTGATACAGAAGAACATAAGATTACTCTTAAACAGGTAGGCGCTCCAGATTCAACTGTTAATATTGAATGTGGTGACAATGCTGATGAATTTAATACAATTCTTAAGAAATTAAATGCTGCTGGTGAATTTGGTAATTTAACAGACGGTTATGGTTCTGTTTATACAAGTGGTAATGCATTTATCGATGAAGATGGTAAATTTACATCAGAAGGTCCTGCAACAGTTATTACTTCTATTACTCGTCTTGAAGCAACTTCAGCTAATTCTCCTTATGGTGTTTATGGTGATGCTGATAATAATATGAAGGTTTCATTATTCAATGTTACTTCAGAATCAGTAAAGAATGATGTTGAAACAAATACAGTTTATGGTTCTTCAGTAACATTTGTTCCTGTTGATGATCAAGCATGGGCTGGTGGAGAAAATAACGGTGTTTATGAATTTGTTAATGCTGATGCTCCATGGGATAAGAGTATATTCACAACTCTTTCAGTAGGTGACTGTTTCCTTGCAGAAGATGATACAGTTCTTGATGAAAATGGTGAAGGTGATTCACTTGATTTTTATGACAATGTATATGTTCAAGAAATTACTTCTGTAAATGATGCTGAATCTGATACAATTAAATATATTATTAGATTTACAGGTGAACCTCTTATGTACAATGATCCTAATGGTAAATCATATCTTGTAAGAGTTGATGCTCCTCTTAACCAGGAAGTTGGTACAATGGTTCCTCAGTATCTTGAAGGTTATGTATATAAGAATTCAAAACCTGCTTCAACAAGTATGTATGATAAGTTAGAATGGCAGAACTTCTTACTTTCAGCTATTTCTGAATATAAGGGTCTTAAGACTGCTCTTCTTAACAAAGCTAATATCGATTATAGATATATCGTTGATACATTTGAAACATATGTTGACAATTCAGCTAAGAAGGTTCTTTCATATCTTGCTAAGGAAAAACAGAGTGCATTCGCAATTCTTAACTTCCCTTCAGTAAAGACATTCCTTAAATGTCCTTACACTTCATTCACAGATGCTAAAGGTGTATTCAATGTAGCATATGTTGCTGCTGGTTACAATAAGAAGAAAGCATTTGGTAAGAAGTTCTCACTTCCTACAGAAGCTGAAGGTGCATCATTCTGTGCATTCTATTCACCTCTTAAACTTAGTGATGGATATGTTGATACAATAGTTCCTTCAGCAGGTGTTGTTTCTAACTTATTTATGACTAAGTACACATCAAGACAGCCTTACTATATTGTTGCTGGTCCTAACAATGCTAAGATTGAATGTGCTGATCTTGTAGGTCCTGATTATAGCTACTCAATGGATGAACTTCAGATTATTGAACCATTCGGTGTTAACTGCTTAGTATATCGTCCAGGTTTCGGTACATTCGTTAATGCTAACCAGACTGCAAAACAGACACCAGTTTCAGCTCTTTCTAAAGTAAATGTACGTGAACTTGTAATTTACTTACAGGATGAAATTGAAAAGGTTCTTCAGGCATATCAGTGGGAATTCAATAACCCTACAACAAGAAATGCTATCCTTGACAAAGCTAATTTCATTTGTGCAAGAGTTGCTGCTAATGGTGGTATTCAGGCATACCTTAATGTAATGGATGAATCTAATAACACTCCTGAAATTATTAACAATGAAATGGCAATACTTTCTACACATATAGAACCAGGTATGGGTTGTGGTAAGATGATTCACGAACTTACACTTTACAAGACAGGACAAATGTCAAGTAATATTACTGAAATTAAATAATTTAGTTCTGGAGAGAATAAAATCTCTCCAGAATTAAAATATTGTATATTTTTAATTAGATAACAAAAACATAAGATTTTATATATAAAATGGCAAGTCAAGTTTCACATTTACCTCACATAAAGAATACACAGGCTGGTAATAATTTTTACGATCCTATGCATTCAAGTATCTTTGAGGTATATTTTACTTTACCAACCGCACTTCAAAGTACATTTAAGGATGATGAAGCTATTTTAACAGAACAAGTATTTTCAGTTTCAGGTCTTGATGCACTTCAGAAGACTGTTTCAGCTGGTCAACAGAAATTCCTTGGTGTTGATGTATCATATCTTAACCCTGTTCTTGATAATACATTTGCTGAATTACAGATTGTTTTCAATCTTAATATCAGAAATGCTACTGATGCTTATGTTCTTAAAGTTTTAAAGGCATGGGGTAAACTTGGTTATGATCTTAGTGATGGTACAAGAACACTTATGGCTGATTATGTTGCTGATAACCTTAGAATTGCTGAAGCTAATAGAGATGGTACAGTTTGGAGAAGTTATGTATTCCACAAAGTAATGCTTACTGGTATTACAGGTATTGATGAATTAAACTATACCAATATGGATGCTAGACAGGTTACAGTTTCATTCAGAAGTGACTGGTGGGATGAAGATTTAGCATAATAACTAAATCAAATTCAAATACTTAAAAATAAAGAGAATGATAATTTCATTCTCTTTTTTTGAATTTTTTAAAAAATATACTATATTATATATGTAATTAAAAAACAAACATTTATGAATAATTTTGTATATTTCAATCCAAATCCTGATGCTAAAATTGATAAGAAGACTGGAAAGCCTAAGAGATGGAATAAGGGAGATTGTGTAATTCGAGCATTTTGTTGTATTCTTGGATTGAGTTGGAGTGTAGTTTTTAAAGAACTATGTATTATTGCAGCAAAAGAATTTGATATGCCAAATTCTCATAAAGTTATAGATAAGTATGCAAAGGAAAAAGGACTAATCAAAGTTTCTCTACCGAATTATATTACAGTTTCTAAATTTGCTGAAACTCATAATGGAACATATCTTATAAATATTCGTGGTCATATTGCTTGTGTCAAGAATAATAAAATTAATGACACTTGGAATTGTGGAAACTATAAAATGAAGACATATTATTCAAAATAAAAGAGGTTCAATTATGAACCTCTTTTTTTTAAAATTCAATGTCTGAATAATAATCTTCGAAAAAGTCTTCTTTATCAAATTCTTCTCTTATTCTTTCAGCCATTATATCTTTATAGTCATTAACTGAAGATTCAATCATATTGATTAATTCATTTTCATTTATATCTTCATCTACTTTAGATAATTCTTCTTTATAATCATCTTTTACTTCAGCAATTACATCATATATACCTGATTTTACGATATCAATAAGTTCATCATCAACTTCATAATCTTCTAAATCTTCTAAATCTTCTTCATTTTCAATATATGAAAATTTATCTTCTAAAAAATTAGATATGATATCATTTATTTGTGGTAATATTTCTTTAGATAAAAGATCATTTATTTCAAAATAATTCATTTTAATTTCTATATATATTTGATTAATCTCAAATAATATAATAAACATTTTTCAAATAAATAGAAAAAAATTTGAAATTTTGAAAAACTATACTATATTTAGTATGTAATTTTAAATAAGACATAAATGAAACATATTAGAAATTGGAAAAGTGTTCTTGAAAATCTTCCGTTGGAAGCTGCTCTTAATATCCTTCAAACACAAAAGTTGAAAGGATATGAAGGGCCATTTGCAATAAAACATAATAAAACTGGAAAGTTTATTGAACAGTATAAATGGGATATTTCATTTTCTCCTTCAGAAATAACAAATGATTGGATTGTTTTTATTCCAGACAATGATGAAGAAGAAAAGAATGAAAAGATTAGGAACTATCTCAAAGTTACTAATTGTACTGGTCTTAAACATGAGAAAATTGATAATATGACTATTGAAGAAATTTGGAATCATATTTCAAATACAATGGATAAAGATAAAAAATATAGAATGCTTTTATATTATTTTGGAAATAACATTTATAAAAAGAATTAAAAAATGAAGAAACTTATTTTGATTATTGTTGCACTTATTTGTATGTGCAGTTGTACTGAACAGACTCGTACACGTCAGTTTGGTGGTGAAATGACTATCAATCTTCCTGCTGGTCAAGAACTTATGATGGTTACTTGGAAAGATAATGAACTTTTCTATCTTACTCGCCCTATGAGTGATGATTATATTCCAGTAAAAAAGACTTTCCAGGAAAGTTCTAGTTGGGGTATTATGGAAAGTACAGTTTATTTTGTAGAAACACGATAAATTAATTTATAAACTTTTTAAAACAAACAAAAATTATGCTTACATTTATTACTATTCTTGGTATTCTCGCAATTGTTTATTGGGTGGTAGCTTTTATTACTAATAAAGTTCAGGAAGAAAAAGTACTTCCAAATCATCTATCTATCCTTGTTACCGGTATTATTACATTGGTTGTTCTTAGTTTTGTTGCGGTAATTCCTGCACAGGAATGTGGTGTAGTTGTTACTCCTGGTGGTGTTAAACATGAATCTTATAAGACTGGTTGGCATATGATAATGCCATGGTATAATGTTGTAAAGATGGATAAGACTGTTCAGGTTTATACTTGTGCTAATCTTGGTTCTCGTAATGATGCTTCTGCAGATGATACTCGTATGACTGATACTAAGAAGAATTCTGTACAGGGCACTACAATCTGGGCACCTACTGTTGATGGTATTAAGATGGGATTTGCTATCTCTGCATCATGGAAGATTGATGAGGAATATGCTTGGTGGATTTATGATAATGTATCTGAGCTTGATGATTCTTCTAATGGACGATTCCTTTGGCTTGAAGAGAATGTTATTAAGGCTAAGTTGAAGTCTGCACTTGCTCTTACTGCTTCTAAGTATACTCCTATTGAAGTTTATTCTAATAAGCGTGAGGAAATTCAGCAGCTTACTTATGATAAGATGAAGAAGGATATTGAGGCATATCACCTTATTCTTGAACAGATTGATATTCGTGAAGTCTATTACAATCAGGAATATGAACAGTCTATTAACCAGAAGAAACTTGAGGAACAGAAGGCACTTACTCTTATTGAGGTAACTAAGCAGAAAAATGAGCTTTTGAAGCAGGCACAGATTCAGAAGGATATTGATATTACTCAGGCTGAAGCTGAAGCTCAGGCACTTAAGATTAAAGGACAGTCAATTTCTACTAATCCTCGAATTGTAGAGCTTGAATGGATTAACAAGTGGAATGGTCAGCTTCCTACATATATGATGGGTAATGGTCAGGGAGTAATGCTAAATTTTTCTAAGTAATTTTCTATATTAATATATAAATAAATATCAAAAGTATATGGCAAATAAAATGATTTTTGGTGTTTGCGCAAGACTTGCAAATAAGTTTGGTGTAAATGTTTCTGTAATCAGAATTGTTTGGGTTCTTGCAGCTCTCCTTTATGGTGTTGGTGTTGGTCTGTATTTGGTTATGGCTCTTATATTCTATATTCTAGATAAGCAGTAATCATTAGAAATAACTTATTAGAAGTATCAAAGATTTCGTTTCTTTGATACTTCTTTTTATTTTTGGGACGTTTAAAAATATTTTCCGATGTTCTGTACATATTTAGTAAATAAACTCATCCAGGACGATTTATTTAAATTTGTATTTTATAAATATATTTTACTATTTTAATATATATTTATAAAAATTATACATGATTCATTTTAAATTTTCAGATACAGATTCAAGATATTTATTCCTAAAATGTGATTTAACTCCAGATGAATATATTAATGTATTCGAAAAAGATGTTAAAAAATGGGTAAAGCATCATGTATTTGATTTATTGAAAAAACATATAAATCTTACTGATCCTATTTGTTTTTTACCTACATATAAAGGTCCAAGATTTACACAAGATTTTATATTTGACTATGTTCAAACTTCTGGTCAGCAATTATTATGGTGTAGTATTGGACTTTGGCAAGTTATATATAAATTTTTAAAGACAAATAAGATTCCTTATGATGGTCTTGATCCAGATAGATTTAAGAGAAAGATGAAACATTCATTTAATGAATTCAAAGAAATTGTTGACTCTTGGAATCTTTCTATAAAACCTAGACCATATCAATATGAAGCTGCATATAAAATTATTCAGTGGAATAAATCTCTTTCACAGCTTGCTACTCGTGCTGGTAAGACTCTTATTTCATATATGATATTCAGGTATTGTATGGAATATCTTGGTGTTAAGAAAATACTTATGATTGTTCCATCAATTGATCTTGTAAAGCAAGCATATGATGACTTTAATGATTATGCTGAGTTTTTTAATACTGAATGTATATGGTCAGGTGGTAAACTTGTTGAAAGTGCTAATCTTACTGTAGGTACATTCCAAAGCCTTATTAAATTCTTAGATAGGTCAAATAAGAAATATAATCCTCATTTCTTTGATGATTTTGATTGTGTATTTGTAGATGAAGTTCATCGTGCTACAGCAGCACAAATAAAGAACATCATATCTCAACCATTTATGAATAAAGTAAAAATTGCTTTTGGTATGACTGGTACACTTCCTCAAGAAAAAACAATAGAAAGATATTGTCTTCATGCTCTTATTGGTGCAAAAATACAAGAGATTACTCCAAGAGAATTAATGGATGAAGGATATATTTCTGATATTGAGATTAATCAGTTCAGAATAAATTATGTAAATGACTTAGATAGTCAAAAGAAACTTTTTATAAAATGTGCAGAATATGCTTTATCTCCATTTGTTGAAGTAGAAAAGATTACAAAACAAAATAAAAAGAAGAAGGAAAAAGTTTTACTTAAGAATCCAGAGTTTTTAATTCAATATGAAAAACAATTCCCATATGGTCTTCTATTATCAAAAAGAGAAATTTATAACAATCAAGATCTCAATGATAAAGAAAAAGAAGATAAGTATATTGAATTACTTATGAAACAAATAAAAGACTCAACAAGTACAAATAATCTTGTAGTTGAGAAAATGATGATACATTTTATGTCTAAAAGAATTGATATTCTTTGTAATGATATATTAAGTATTTGCCCATATAATACACTTGTTCTTGCTCATCATACAGAATATCTTATGTATGTTGCTGATGAAATAAAGAAAAGAATGCCAGATAAAATTGTATGTATTATTCATGGTAAGACAAAATCAAAAGAAAGAGATGCTATAAAACAAACTCTGAAAGAAAATAATAATTGTATACTTGTCGCTTCATATGGTTGTATAGGAACTGGTATTACTCTTTCAAATCTTTGTTTTGGTGTATTATTTGAATCATTTAAATCTGGTACAATTAATATGCAATCTTTAGGTCGTGGACTTGGACTTAGTAAATTGAAAGATAAATATATTGTATATGATTTTATCGATTGTTTTGATGAAAGTATTTCTACTAAATCTATATATCGTCAAGGACTTGAAAAAATAAAGATTTATAAGAAAAATAAATATGATTATAATATAATTGTTAAAAATGTATGATAAAAGTAAAAGAATATTTAACTGAACTTACTCCTACAAAAGAGGAAATAGAACAAAGTATATTTATCTGTAAAACTGAACATTGTGTTGTACATTTAAGATGGTTTATTCAATATAGTGGATGGTATGATAGATATATAAGAGAAGATGATGATCCTGAAAAAATATATAAAATTCTTCAGAATAGAGTATATGGTATCTAATAACTTTAAGAACTATCTCAGATTTTAATTCTGTGATAGTTCTTTTTAGTTTTGGGACGTTTTAAGACAAAAAATATAAACTATATCGTATCATATATTTTGATTAAATCTGGGGCGAAATAAATAAAAAAACTCCCTTAAGAATAAATCTTAAGGAAGAAAAATACTAAAATATAAATTTGGCTAAACTAAATTAATTTTCTGCCTTTTCTCCAGCAACTGGTTCACGAAGACCAAGCTCATCAATGATAGCATTATGCTTAGAAGCAATATCATAAATCTTTTCAGTTGCACTTTCATATTCAGCATGAAGTGATTCAAAATACTTATTAATTGCTACAACAGCTGCCCATTCACTATAACCAGTGAACTTCATTTCACCAAGAGTACGAAGAGTTGCATCAAGCATAGGATATGTTACAACTGTAGGGAAATTTTCTGGATTCCAAAAATCATACATTGAAACCATACCAAGAGTAAATCTCCATTCTACTGTCTGCTTTTCAAGAAGTTTTCTGATACCATTAGCTACTATTTTATAATTTTCACCAGGAAGCTTAAATTCCTTTGATGCAATAGCCTTATCATTTTCATCAGCTTCTTTAATTATTTCTTGTTCTTTTTCTTTAAGTTGTTCAAGAGTTAAACTCTTTAAACTCTTTTCGTACTCAGCTAATTGCTTTTTCTTTTCAAGTACATCCATTTTTAACGTTAAAAATATTTTTATATAATCAATAAAATTTTTAAGACAAACAATATTATTCCAGCTAGAACTCCATCAAATAATATATGTCTGAAAAATTTTTTACATGATTCAACAGAAATTTTTCTAGAAACAATATCAAATATTACTAAATAGTTATCTTGATTTTCTGGACCAACATGATTAAATTCAATATCAATATAATCATATAATCTTTCAATTTTGAATAATGTACTAATCATTCTCATTTGTCTATATACCCAATTACGTACATATTCATTATTATTTGTATTATCTCCATCTAATTCAATAATTACATTATTGAAATCATATTTACCATTTTCATCTAAATTAGGATTCACAACACCATATAATCTTCCAATCCAGTCCCTTTTAAAATTTGCTTTAAGATATTTTTTAAGGACTAAATCAAATGCTGGACCATAAAATGTATCTGAAATTATTTTTTTATCTTTTTTGAAATATATATAATCTGATACCATATTAACTGTCCTACCGATTAAAGAATGTTGGTAACACCAGTTAAAAAAACCCATATTAATGAATTAAAACTATTATTTTTATATATAAATATAGATATGTTTAAAATTATTTTTCATTATTTTATAAAAAGATGAAAAAATATTGAATTTTAAAAAAATTGTTCTATAGTTTATACTGAAGTATTATAATAAAAATGTTTAATTAAACACAAATATGAAAAAATTTTCGCAATTATTCGAATCAAAAACAATTGAAATCCAAGAGGATTCAATAAACTATCTTACTGTAGATCAGCTAAATAAATATCTTGAAATAGCTGATAAATTTATTTCAGCTGAAGCTAAAGAAGTATGTAAATGGTTAATTGAAAATAACAAGACATATATCAAGGATCTTTCAACAGGAGATAATGATAATGCTCTTGTAGATTTCTATAACAAGGGAATTCCAAAGGATAGTTCTCTTAAATCTTTATATAGTAATATTACTAAGATTTATTCAAGTGGAAGAATTCTTGAAATTCCTACTTTTATGACTAAAGAACAGTTTGATTCAATTCTTGATAAGACAGCTTCTCCTGATGAAGTAATCATGGACCTTACAACAGAAAAAGGTAGAACTGCTATTGTAAAGAAATATGAACCACTTGTACATAAGATTACTAATTCTTGGTTAGGCAAGACTTCATTTGACAGAGATGATATTTATGCATTCGGTATGAAGGGACTTGTTTATGCTATGGACACATATGGCAAGAAGAGTAATAAGCAGAAAAAGAAGGAAGAATTAACTGGAGAAGAAATTGATATTTCTAAGTATAAGTCATATACTTTCCTTCAGTATGCTGCTCAGATGATTCGTGTAGAAATTCTTGAAGCAACTAAGAATTTCTCTCATCTTGTACGTATTCCTATTTCTCGTCAGAAGAAAGAAAAGGATGAGAAGGGATTTATTGCTAAATCTAACTCAGTATCTGGAGACCGTCATCTTGGTGGAAAGGATGGAGAAGAAGGAAAGACATTATTTGACCTTGTAGGTGGAATGGAAAATCCTGGTAAGAATATTGACCGTAAGGAAATTGATGACCTTTGGGATCAGATTCTTAAACAACTTGAAGAAAAGTTTGGTCCTAAGACAATGGATATATTCAAGAATCACTTTGGATTTGGTGTTGAAAATGGAGCAAAGAAACTTTCTGGTAAAGAAATGGCCAAGAAATATGGTTATAGCTCACCATCTTCAATTACTGCTGAAATAGCTAAAGTTATCAACTACATCAAGAAAGATAAAAAGATGTTTGCAAAGTTTGTAGATATTTTCGAACTTATGCAAGAAGCTAAGCATGATGAAGATGAATATGATAATAATGATGAACCAATCTATGTAAATTCAAGACTTATTAACGAATTTAATGGTCTTAATGATATTGATGGAGATGAATAAATATATAATGTTAACTAATGAAAAGTTTAATTGAATATATTAAAGAAGAATATCAACAAATCATAGTAAGAAATGTAAAGGTTGTATTTGATGTATTACCAAAAGTATTTACATTGACAGCTCCTGAAACTTATTCTGAAAGTGATATCCAAATATATATCGGAGATGTTCTTCTAAAAGAACTTCCATCAGAAAATAAGAAATATCAAAATCTTCTTGGTAAGAATGTTGATAATATTTCAGATGCATATTTTGAATATGAAAAGTTTGAACATTCATCTGATGACTATGAAGATGAACAAATCAATTTAAAATGGGATTCTTATTATGATGATAAATCAAAAGATACCAAAAATAATATGTTTAAACTTACAAATTTAAAATATATTATTCTTTTTGATGAATTTGAAATACTCAATAAGAATCAAGATGATAATAAGAATATTTTAAATAAGATATTTACAAAATTGGATTCAAGTGATATTAATAAATATCCAGTAACTATAAAATATAATTCTGAATTACTTGAATTTGACGAAGAATAATTCACTGAATTTTTAAATTATAAAGGTCTATTTTATTAATAGACCTTTTATTTTTTATTTTTAAAGAGAAAAACAAATTAAATAAATAACATATGAAAAGTAATAAAATTTATATTATATTGTTTATAATATTGTATACATTTGTTGCTCTTGTTTCAGGTATTCATGGATTTGCTTTCTTTGGTCTTGCTAATACATCACTTTTAGCAATAATGTTAGCTATAGCATTTGAAATTGGTCAAGCTGCTGTACTTTTTAGTATTCTTACTGATTCAAGTCAAAGAAAGAAAGTAATGCCTTGGGTATTAATGAGTATTCTTACTCTTGTACAAATTATGGGTAATGTATATAATTCTTATAAATATTTAATATCTAATGCTAGTGAAAATCTTAGATTTTTTAAAGAACCTATATTTGTATGGACACAACTTCCAGATGCTGAAGCAAATGTAATTCTTAGTTATATTCAAGGAGCTATCCTTCCTATAGTTGCTCTTCTTTTAACAGCAATGGTTAGTGGATTTTTAGCTAAAAAAGAAAATGAAGAAGTAGAATATATTGAAAAAACAGAGGAAGAACCACTTGAAGGAGAAGAAGTTGGAGATATTGAAGAAGATGAACCTTCAGAAGAAGCTTTAAAGAAATTTGAAGAAATTGAAAAAGAAAGAGAAGAAAAATCTAATTCAATTCCAGAAGATGAAGATTATAAAGAAGAGGAAGAACAAAAAATTGAAGAACCTAAAGAAGAACCTAAAGAAGAATATATAGCTCCAGAGGTAACTGTATCTGAAATACCAGAACAAATTAATGATAAAACAGAAAATATTCAAGAAGATAAAGAAAAATCTCATTTTATAAATCTTTAAAAAATAATCAACAAAAAAGAGAGCTTTTGAAAAAGCTCTCTTTTTTATTTATGTATACTTTATTATGGTTGTGCTTGTTCAGGTTCACCATATCTTGTTTCTTTAAGATTAAGAGGATTAGTCTTAGCTGTTTCAATATTGATATAGTAGTTATATGATACTGAGAATGGATCACCAACTCCTGGATTAGCATTATTACCACAGAATCTCTTAACAAGATAGAATGTTGTTTCAGAGCCTTCAACAGCACACTTAATATGATTACCAACAGTAACTCCTGAAGGTATATCATTAGTGTATAAACTATCGCCTGTTGCAGTACCAGCAAATTTATTATCATCAAGCCAGAACCAACCATATGCAGGCTTGTTAACTTCTTCGAATGTAACAACATTGCTAGCTTCACTTCTACTATATAATTTAGCTCCACTTGGAACATCTTCAAGATTAGTATTCTTAAAGAATACATCTCTATGACTAATTGTATCAGGAGAAATTGTAGCTGAAATATCAACCCATTTAAACATATTTTCAATAAATGTTCTTACATCATATGCATCAGCAAAACCAGTATTAGTTGGTGTAGCATCTTCAATTTTTGTGATATGTGCAGTTACTTCAAATTGGTTTTCACCATTACCATTATCTACATATGAGAAATGCTTATTTTCTACTGATAAATATTTTGTAGAATCTGATGGTTTAGCTGAAATATGTTTAAGTACATCATCAGTATCAACTAATCCTTCTACAGAACTAATAACACGAATCTTACCTTGATAATTACCTGATTTAAATTTTCTTAAAGTAAATGTTACTTCAGTTAAAACATTATTAATTAAAACATTTTCTTTAATTTCAACCTTTTGATCAGTTTCAATTGCTCCAGGATTAATTGCATTAGCAAGATTTAATTCAAGATATCTAGGAACTTTCTTATAAAGTGGTTTCCAATTAATATCATTTGTATTAGCATAAATATCTGGAACATTATTATAAGGTGCTTCAACAGGTACAAGACTACCATCATCAAGTTTTACTCTATAATCACTAGTATTAATTCCTGTTAAATCAGTATTTGTAGGAACAGGTTCAAATGTATTACCATCATTAATCTTTACAAATATCTGATTATCTTGATTAGCATCTTTCCAATTATAAAGAGCATCTAATAATGAATCTTTATCACTAAGACCACTAATATCTTCATATTCAAATCTTGTAGTACTTTGTTCTGAACCCCAGATATAAGCATTTACTTTAAGAGTATCTGAAGGAAGTTCTCTAGAAGCAGCTGTTACAATACCATCTTTTTCAATAATATTATATGTATATTGAGAATTAGTAATATAACTTAATCTATAAGGATTTACTTCTCCAGGATTTGATGTTGTATAAGTATCATCAAAAATTCTTGTAAGATTATAATCATTAGTAACAAATGAACCATATTCTCTATCATAAGCTTCTCCATATTCAGGAGTACCCTGTACTAATTGTGTAGTAGGATGAGAAATATTATATCCTGTTACATAATATGACCAATAAGTTTCAAAGTCTGAATAAATATATTCATTATCAAGTTTAGCAATTTCATCATCAGTATATTTCTTTGCTTGTTCAAGAATATTTTCAAGATCATCAGCAATTTGACTAACCTTTGAATTTACATAAACTTCTGTCCATTCTGTTGTTGCAAGAACATTTTCATCATCAACAGTATGAATAACAGTTTTTTCAAATTTTGAAATAAATGCTACATATTCATTAGTATCAATACCATTTTCATTTACTAATGTAATAAGTTTAGAAATAGCAGTATGATCACTATCGGCACTACATAAACTATCCCATTCATTAGTATTTTCATTAAATATAAAGAATTCTGTGATACTAGATTTTGTTTTTGTTGTATTTTTAACAGAATCTTGATCATTTAAAGCTAATAATTCTTTAACTTTAATTTTTGTATATACAGCATTTTGATTAATATCATTACGTGCAAGATTAGAATTAGGAATCCAATAATATTGTAAATTTTCTGATTGATTTCTAGAATCATATGTTTTACCTTCTTCAATAGCACTAGATGAAATAGGAGTAAATACATTATTATTACCCTTTTCATAATATGTTGCTTTTATAAGAACATCATTATCATCAAATTCTTCATCACTTGGATTAGGTACAATATTATCCATATCAGCTGCTGTATAGCATCCATACCATACAACACCAGCTTCATCAGTAAATTCTGGATTTAATGTTGATTCATTTGTAGGATTAACAGTTGCATATACCTTAGATGTTGCTAAAGTAACTTTAATATTTACATCACCAACAAGATAAGAGTTTTCTTGTCTTGTATTAGATGTACTATGATTTGGATGATTAGTACTTTCAGTATCAAAATTAGATTCACCTTGATTTGTATCTGTATCTGTCCAATGAGTTGTTCCACCATATAAAGAAACAGTAGCAAATTGAGAATTTGTTGCTTGAATACTTCTAAGAGTAGTTTCACCTTTTTCTAATAATTCAGCATGTTTATGTAAATCATCAATTTGTTTCTGATTACCAGCTATTGAGTAAGCAATCTGAATACCAAGATTTTCAGGATCAGAAATTTTTACAAGATATGCATAAGTATCATCATCATTTGGATGCCAATTAGGATCAGTATTAATCCAATGTGTTTCATATGTACTAGGAATTTGAGAATTTGTATTAAATTCACTATTTTCATCATTTACTTGTGCATATGTATAATATGTTACTGAACCAAGCTGTCCATCTGTTAATAAATCAAGTAAATAAGCAACTTCTTTAAGAGTTTCAATACCATTCTTAATATTCATATTATATGAAGAATTGTATTGTTCACTTCTTTCATATAATTGATAGAAATTACTTGTTACTGGAGTAACTTCTGAATTATTATATAAAATATATCCATTAGGACCTCCAATTGCAGCACCATCACCAGTTAATACATTAGCAATATCTGAATATGTAACTTCATAGTAATTATCTATTGCATATTCACCAGTAGTTACATCTTCTCCAGTATATGTAGCAACATATGCTGATTTTTTATCAAGACGATATACACCATCAACAGTATCTCCAGTTTTATGTAATACTACATATGTATCTAAATGAGATTCATTATATTTATTAATAAATTCAGGTGTTAAACCTCCTGTATATGCTGAAAATTCTGATGTTACATCATCAACAAATGATCTGAATGAAATAGGATTATAAGTAACTTCTGATTCTCCAAGAAGATTATGATAAACTCTATCAATTTCAGAAGCTGTATAATTCTGAGCAAATGCTAATGAATATGAATAAGCACTTGTCATGTAACTCCATGTAAGTTTATCATCAATTGTGATATAGTTACCAGTACGTTTTTCAAGAACCTGACCTGTAACAGGGTTTGTTGTTCTTTGTTTATCTCCCCAATGTGGAGTAATTGTAATACCAGAAGTAGCATTAACATATGTTGTTACACTAGTATCTTGATTATAAGGAGGAATATCAACTGTACCATTACTTGTTAAATTAGCAGTATAACCATTAGCATTTGTTAAAGTAATTATTTCTCCGTCAACTCTTCTACGAGCATAATGTGTATCAGGATTGTAGTCATTAATACCTTTAATAGTGATATCATTATTTAATGCCCAAGAATCATCACTGAAACCTTCTGGAAGTCCACCTTCAATCATTCCACCTTTACTAAGTTCATTCAAAGAATAGTTTGGATAAATCTTAGAAACAAGGTCTGTTGCTAAAGTTTTAGCAAGTTCTCTTAACTGGTCTTCAACTGATGCTATTCTATTAATGGTTGCATTATATGCTGTCATTCCGATGCCAACATATGTATTCATTACTGGTACATAAATCTGTTGTTCATCACCAATAAATATCATAGAGCTATTATATCTCTCTTTTATTTCAGGAGATATATCAACACCATGTTTAATATATGCATATAATTTATTAGCAATATTTACATTTGAATTAGCCATATTTTTATAAAATTATATATTATGTATTTTTTATATTTTATATTTAAAAATAAATTATTATCGTCCAATATTTTCTAAAACTATTAAATTAAGTTTCAATAATTTCAAATGAAGATATATATGATATAGTATTAGCTAATGAAAATGTTGTAATTAAACCATCTTGTTCAATTTCACCATTATCTTTATTTATTTGTGCTTCATCTATATTAAGATTAATTGTTCTATGTCCTGTTCCATCATTTTCATTAGGAGATAATGTTAAATCTGCATATGTTGTTCCACTTGTTGTAGTATGTAATCTAAATAAAGAATTAATAGCTATATCTTTTGCTTCATATGCAATTTCTTGAGTATCTTCAAGTTCTTTATAAATACCAGTTCCTTCTACATAAGGAATATATTTATAGTATATTAAACCAGAATCTTGATTATAAAAATCTGGAAGAGGAATACCTGATTGATTATCTTCACGAATAGCATATACTTGAATAGCATCAGGATTTTCATTTAATAAATCTATATCTTCTTTAGTTAATTCTTCATATCTTTCTTTAATACTCTTATTACCAATTTTAATAACAGAAGTATAAGCCATTTCATATGCTTGATATGCCATTTCAGTAGATGATGCAGAAGACATATATGCATCATATGCCATATCATAAGCTACATTTGCTGTATCATATGCTTGATTTGCTTTTACACCAAATAATTCAACAGTACTTTCTAGATTAACCATTCTATCATTTAATTCTCCAGTTTCAATCTGAAGATTATGGGTTTCATATAAAAGACCATTTGTATATGTATAAGTATCTAAATCAGAATCATATATAACATATCCAAGAGCTTCATCAATACGATTTAATCTATTATTAAATATTTCAAAATCTTCTGTTATACTTTCTGGTTGAGATAATATCCAATTAGATATTTTTTCTAAATCATTATATCTTTCATCAGCATTTTTTATAATTACATCATTTATTGTTGCAATTGTTATTTCTCCAGCTACTTCTGCAGTTTCTGATTTAGTATAATAATCTTCATGTAAAAGGTTTACTAAATCATCAAAATCTGTTTGTTTTGTAAATAATTCATTTGCAAGTTCTGAAGTAATTAAACCATAAGTACTGATTACATTATTTCCATCAATAGTAATATTTTCACCAGCAGATATTGGTTTTTGATATTGTGATAAAATTTCTTCTAATTCTGATTTAGTAACATATGTTGACAATATTGTATCAACATTTTCTGTTAAAGTATTTATTCTTTCTCTAATCCATTCAAGATCTGATAAATCAGCAATATTATTTATTGACTCAAATAAATCTTCTGTATTATTTATATATGATCCTGTAATTCTTAAGAATGCGCCATTCCAATCAATATCAATAGCATCAATAAGTTTATAATCTTGACCATTCTTTTGATTTAACTTACTAGCAATTTGGAGACCAGTATAAGCACCGTTCTCATCATATTTTCTTACATTAGTAAATATTTCATTATAAGTTAATTTAGCCATCAAATAATCAAATTAATTTCTTATATAACTTCCCAAGTAGTTAATCCTAATCCACTATTTTCTGTTTTATATACAATATATTCCATATTCATAGAATAAATATATATATAAGAATCTTTTTTCCAACCACCACAAATATTATTATCTTTATCAATAAATTTAGGTTTTAAGAAACTTGGACAAGCGAACCAACCATATTCTTCTTCACCAATATTTAAAGTAAATATTCCTTTACAACTGTCATCAGATATATATTTATCACAAGATTTAAATGTATCTTTTGAAATTTGATTTGTTGAATAAAAATTACCAAAACCATATTTTTGATACATATTTATCGCACCTTGTGTTTTAGAATCACTATATAATATTAAATATTCAACATTTATATTAGGATTAAGTATATTTGTATATACTGTTTTATAATCATCTGAAAGAGTAATAACCGCTTGGTCAGAAGTTATAATAACTCTTTTTTCTTGATCATTTCCTAATATATTGATATTAAATTCTAATGATGATGTTTCTGAATCATATTCAAGCAATGGTAATTCTGGTGTTTCTATTCTTATTGGTATATATTTATCAATAAATATTTTACCATCTTTTATATCTAAATTATATTCAGCTGTATTATCATCTATTGTTACTGGTGTTTTATGTATAGAATTTTTAATATCATATCCAAATGTTATTGTTTTATATTTAACACCATTTTTCCATTCTACAGAAGGAATTATCTTTATATTTTCAATTCCTCTTAATCTTAATGTTTCATTTCTTATTTCAGATTCAATTGATGTTATTAATTCATCATTAGAATCTAAAATTTGAAAATTACCAAAATAAAATAATGACTCTTCCCAAATATCTCCACCAAAATATTCACCATGAGTATATATCTTTTTTAAATCCCTTATAAATGCTATTGAATCTGTTTCATTTATAAGCTCTAAAAGATATTCATATGCCTCATCAGTATATAATGATGAATCAATTAAAATAAACTTTTTCTCTATTACAGGAGGATTTTCTTTTAATTGTTCTATCGTTAGTTTATTTATAATTTCATCTGCCATATTCTATTATAATGTAATTCTATTACCTTCTTCTGTATTTATATATTCTTCAAGTTCTGTATAAATATAAGCTGGTCTTTCTGGAATTTTTACATCATAGTGTCCAAATAAATATTGCCAACCATGAATTTTATCAGTATATGAAAATGAATATGTTACTATATTTTGAGCAATATTTGAATATGTAATTAATGAATCCATTTCATTAGTTATATATCCAGGATTTTCCGCTTCACCAAAATTGTGTAATTTTACCCAATCATCTAATTTATATTCATATGAAAAATCAGCCATAACTGCTGAAGCTGCTTCATATGAATATGAATCAGTATAATTTGTTATTGCTGATATATTGATTGCAAAGTTTGTATAAGAGTTAATTCTACTATCAAACTGTGCTACTGGAATCCATGAATGATCACGATGAATAGTTATTATGTCTCGTGGTCTTAATTCAGATATTTTTTTTGAATTGTTTTTACCTACAAATACATTACTATTCATTATTAGTCTTTACCATATATTTCCCAAAGATTTGTTGTCTCAATATCACCAATACGTTCATTTTGTTCAGTATCAATAATATTTTGATCATCAATCATTTGTTGGTGTTTTTCTTCTGCTTCTTCTTGTAATTGCTGAATTCTTTGATAAATTTCATCACTTAATGAATTAATTAATTCTGTATTCTGTAGAATAAGTTGAGTATTATTATCAATTTTAATATCTTGATCATCATCTTGTTGTTGCATTAAATGAATTAAAGTTCCTACAGTAATACTAATTGTTTGATTTCCGAAACTTATTGGAAGTATCATATTTTTTATATCTTCTGGAAGAGTTTGTCCATCAAACATCTGTTCATATTTATTCATTTTAGATATTTTTACACCAGCCATATTACCTTACAAAACACTATATTATATATAAAAATAAAACTTTAGAAGATTGATTTTTTAGTTATAATTAATCTATATTAAATTATAATTATGTTTAAAACATTATATTATGAGTTCAAATGGTACAGAAATAAGATTAAGAAAACCAATTCTTTATTTTGATAATGTTGATATAGAATCAGTATATGAAGCAAAATCTGCTGAAACTTCTGCAAATAATGAATTAGATAAATTAAAAGGAGATTTATTGTCTCTTGCTATGTCTACACCAAAAGATATTACACCTAAAGGAGAAAAGCCAGTAGAATATATTAAAGAAGAAGTTGATAGATTAATAGAAGATTTATATAATGCCTTCAATAAATATTTTGAAAGTAATTTAGTAAATCAACTTATTGATGAATGGAAATATTCATTTGGTGGTGATTCTAAAGAGTTATATGATAATTGTAAAAGTGATGATGAAGTAAATAAGAATGCATTTCCTAAAGATGAACATGAGGAAATTAAAAGAGATTTAAATAAATTCACTTTTGCTCCACCAGATGATAATGTTGAAGATGCATTACAACGTTCTGTTAGAAATCTTTATTTAAATGATAAATTATCTGATTTTATTACGAATAAATATATCATAATTATGAATGATAAGATATATTCTGATTATGATGGTCAGTTTATATTTAAAACAAAAGAAGCTGCTGAAGAAGTATTAAAAAAGAAGTTTGATTTTCATGCTTATGATTATATTTCTAAAGAATTTATTGAAGCTCATCCAGAATTCTTTAAATCAGTAATAAGATTAATGAAATTTTTATATTATGATGAAGAATATATTAATAATTTTGCAGAAGCATTAAATAAATTCTTAATTAATAATTATAAAATGGATATGGATTTACTTGATACAATATATCAAGGTCTTAATAAAGTAGTATATGAAAGATTATATGATATATGTAAAATAAGGATAATAAAATTAAGTGATTTAATTAAATAATATGTTAGTAAATATCAGTAAACAACCTTTTATAAAATGGAGCGGTTCTAAAAGAAAACAGGCTCCATATATAGTACATCAATTTCCTAAGGAAATAGATACATATTATGAACCATTTCTTGGTGGTGGTTCTGTTCTTCATGAACTATTAAATGAAATAGCTCTTGGAAATATTAAAGTAAATAAAATTGTATGTTCAGATCTTAATAAAGACCTTATGAATATTTGGAATTTATTAAAAAATAATAGAGATGAACTATTAGATTATTATACTGAAAATTATGATAAACTTCGTAGTAAAGTTGATTATAAAGATGCTAAAGAATTAACTAATGAAGATATTAAGTTAATTCAACCAGTATATTATGAGAATAGAGCAAAATATAATAGTCTTAGTGAAGATGATCCAGAAAGAGCAAAACTTCTTTATTGGATTTCTAGAACATGTTTCAATGGTCTTATAAGATATAATCCAAGTGGTAAATTCAATACACCATTTCATGTTGGTGGAAGATATGGTATTAAACCAGAAGAACTTGAAAAAGTATTAGATTCTTGGTATTCAGTTATTGAACCTATTAAAGATAAAATAACATTTATATGTGGTTCATATGATGATATAATTAAAGATGCTCATGAAGGAGATTTAATTTATATGGATCCACCATATGAAAATACTGGAAGTATGTATTATATGGCTGATACATTTAATTCAGAACATATGTATGATGTTATAGAAGAGTTATCTAAGAAAAATGTTAAAATACTTTTATCTTATGATGGTACTTCTGGAAAAGATGATAGAACATGTAATGTAAGAGAATTTTATACTCGTCATGTTTATGTAGATAGTGGACATTCATCTTTTAAAAAATTAAGATCAAAGTCTGTAAATACTAATCCTACAGATATTGTTTATGATAGTTTATATTTGAATTATTAAGCCAATGAATTTAATTCATTTGTTTTTCTATTTTAATATTACAAATACAACCTATAAATTTGAAAGATGAATTTTTCTGAAGACATTGTTCAATTAATGAAAGAACATTTTCCAGATAAAGATATATATCAAATGAATCTGGAAGAACTTAAAGCATTTAAAGAAGAAGTAACAATTTTACGTCAAGAGTATTGGCTTCTTGAAATGGCATGTAAAGCATTAGGTAATGCTGCTTATGGTGCTGCTGCTAATCAATATTTTTATTTCTTTAATTTGTCATTAGCTGGTGATATTACTGGTGAATGTCGTCACCTTACAAAAACTATGTGGGCAAATCTTGAAAACTTTTTCCATGAAACACTTTGGGAAAGAAAAGATTTGTGGGAACAATTTGGTTTTGAACTTGATGAAAGTAAACATGATTGGTATCGTCAACAAACAATTTCAATATATTCTGATACTGATTCTGTTTATACAACATATGGTACATTATTTCAAGCAATGACTCCAGAGAGTCAAGCTAAATTTGATACTGATAGAAAGAAAACAGATTTTATTCTTAAATTCAATAAAGAATTTCTTGATAAGCAGAATACTAAATGGTGTGAAGAAATATATGAACCTCGTCATGGACATAGTATTCATGAATTTGAGCTAGAAACTATTTCTAAAGCTGGTATTTATCTTGCTAAGAAAAAGTATCTTAAAGGACTTGTATTCAGTAAAGGTAATTTCTATGAAAAACCAAAAGTATCTGGAACTGGTATTGAAATTATTAAATCAACAACACCTAAACTTTGTAGAACTATTCTTTCTGATTTGATGAAAAGTCTTATGTTTGACTTTGATGATTCAACACCAGAAAAGAGAGAAGAATATATTATGTTCTTTAATGATAAATTATCAGAATATAGAAGACAATTTTATCAAGCTCCTATAGAAGATATTTCACAAAGTATTGGTACTGGTGATTATAAAAAATATGTTATAAATGATACAACAGAACTTATTCTTGGAAAACAATGTCCAGTATCTGTTCATTCTGTTGCAAGATTTAACTATTTAGCACATAAAAATGGAGAAGATCATCTTAAATTTTATGCTGGTAAAATTAAGTATTATAATATAAGAACTGGTCTTGGAAAGAATGATACAGGATATTTTGGTTTTCCTGCTGGTGAATTACCTTCTTGGGCACCTAAAATGGATAAACTTACACAATGGCAAAAGACTGTTATTGATCCTATTAATAGATTTTTAGAAGTAATGAAGATACCTCTTGTTAATGCTAGTAATGTTGTTCAACTTGAACTATTTTAAAGTTTTATTTTTATATATAAAGTAAAAAAATATATAATATAAAATGGCTACAAAACAAGAATTATTTACAAAAGTAACTGGTCTTACTTTTGATGTTGAAAAGATAACTGATTCTGAAAAGTTAGCTTGGCTTATTCCTGATGGAGCTATGCTTAATAATGTTGATGGTAGAAAAGCAAAAGAAACTAAGGAATTTATGAATATTGCTGGTCTTGATGAAAATAGTAAATTTTCAACAGTAGAAGTAGACTATGATGATGAAGAAAATGATGATAATACATCAAGTAATGATTAAAAATTATATCTAAAAATAATATGAATAGAGAATTATTTACAAAAGTAACTGGTCTTACATTTGATCCTTCAAATATTCCAGCAGATAAATTAGCTTGGTTTATTCCTGATGGCGCTATGCTTGAAGGTGAAGAAAATAGAAAGGCTAAACTTACTAAAGATTTTATGGAAGATGCAAATTTAGATCTTAGTAAAAAATTTAGTAATCAAGAACCTATAATTGAACCAGTTGAACCACAACCACAAGAACCTATAGAAGTAGAATCAACAGAATATGATTATATATTTGATGAAGCTTCTTGGAACGCATCTGAAGCAAATGGTGCTCTTAAGAAATATCATACAAAATATCCAGAAGAAGATTGGTGGAATAATGTAGCTAATAGAGCATGTAATTATAATGATAGAGTTTATATTGGTACACTTATTGATTCAGAAGCATCAGCAAATGTATCAGCAAGTGCTACTTGGGCAAGCGATGCTGCTCAAAAGATAACAATTGATGGTATTGAATATTATGGTGCTATTTTCTATGGATTTGAACCACAAGATGTAGTATTATTTAATGATGTTGCTTTAACTGAATCTGCTAATAAGACTTTATCTATTTCATCAGTTACTTATTCAAGTGATTGTAGTAGAAGTTGGGCTGGTGCTATTAATAATCCAGGTGCTAAATATCCTTGGGTATGTCCAAATATTACAGAAGATGTAAATGCTAAGATTAGATTTGAATATGAAGGTGCTGAACCTGTATATCCTTGGGGAGATAAATTATTTAATGCTGGTGATTGGGGATGCGAATCAGTAGCTAAATTATTTGGAGATGATTTTGATATTAGTAAGTTTAAGATGATTCTTATAAAATAAAAATATAAATTATGTTTCCTGGTTACGTAACAATATTTAAGGACTCTGATAAATTTATTCATTTATATTTTTATCCTGGAATTGATGATAATAATGATTTTTATTATAGAGATCTTGATTTATCAAATTGTCAAGTAAAATATAATAAAATTATTAATACTGATGGTTCAAAAGAATATATTTTTGAAAATAAAAATATAATTAGGATAATTTGTAAATTAATAGATAATAAAGGAGGTCTTCATTTAAAGGAATTAAATATTTAAATTTAGAGAGTTGGTTTTGAAACCAACTCTTTTTTATTTCTATATTAAAATAAGAGTATTTTATACTATATTATATCAGGATAATAGTATTAATTTAAATAAATAAATCATGGAAGAAAATAAGGAAATTATTGAAGAACAGAAAACAAAGCTTACTTATAAAGAGCTTAAAGAAAAGTATGATGAACTTCAGTCAGAAGTATCTGAAGCACATAAAGCAATTAAAGAAGGCAATGATCTTCTATTAAAACAAGTAAAGCAGATTGAAGAACTTAATGATAAGTATCTTCGTGCTCTTGCTGATTATCAAAATCTAAAACGTACTTCAAGTATTACTATTGCTGATTCAAAGAATAGTGGTAAAATTTCTGTATTCAAGAATCTTATTCCAATTATGGATAATTTTGAAAAGGCTGTTGAATCTGGTGAAGTTACAGAAGGAGTAGAACTTATTTATAATGGATTGAAATCAGTATTCACTTCAAATGGAGTAGAAGTCATTGACCCTAAGGAAGGAGATAATTTTGATGATTCAATTCATGAAGCTATTGCTCCTATTTCTGGTAATGAAGATAATAAAAATAAGATTGCATTTACTCAGTTTAAGGGATATAAACTTGGTAATAGTGTTATTAGATATGCTAAAGTTGGTGTTTATGTATAATATTTAAATTATGAATATTCAAGTTAGAAAAAATGTATTTGAAACTAATTCAAGTACTCAACATACATTAACAATCTGTCATGATAAACCAGATTTTACTGATTATGTTGGTAAAACAATTGTACTTGGAGAAAAAATTCCAGAAGATTTATTTTGGAATGAAAATAAAAAGAAAAATGCAGTAAATAAACTGCAGATGATATGGGTGTCTCTTCTTGAATGTAATATTGGAGATTTCCTGCATTACATTAAAATTCTTAAAGATACTTTAGCAAAAGTTGGAGTAAATATTGAAATAACTTATGATGAAAAGAATTATTATGATTGGAGCTGGCAGGCAAGTTATAAAGATATTTTCTTTGAGTTATTTGATAATGAACAAAGATTAATTGATTTTGTATTTAATCCAGATTCTTGGTATGATTCTTATTCAACTGAAGATAGATGTGGTGATGATTATTATGATGATATAAAAGAAGGTAATGAAACACTTTCAGATTTTGGAGGATAAATAATATGAAACGAAATGTAGGCTTTACAAGAGAATGGAAAGGTAATTGGAGTAAAGTATTGAATATACTTTCTCCAGAATATCCTCGTTTACAATTTGACTTTCCTGAAGTTGGATTTGGAATTATATTTAATATTCCTGAAGAATATGATTTTGATGAAGTATATACATTTATTAGAGATCAATTTAAAAATGATTATAATATAAGTGATAGAAATCTTAAGAAAGCAAGATTAATTATTTTAAGTGTTTAATTGTTAATATGATATATTGGATAATTGGAATAGTTTATTTTATAATTGCTTTAATAGTTTTAATAGTTAATGGTATTATTGCTAAACAAGCAACAAATGATTTTTTAGGAAATTCATTATATGGTATGGCATTAAAACATATGCCATTAATTAATTATTGTAAAGATTATATTTGGCAATCAATATTTTGGCCTATTACATTAATTATTTATATTATTGATAGAATATTTAATAAAGAATAATATGTTATTTGATAAACCAAAGCTCAGTGAACCAAATGAAATGGGATTTCAATTTGGTATTAATAAAGATTTAACAAAATGGGCTCATGATAAACAAAATAACTGGGGTAATATAATGCCTTCAATTAATGTAACTGTACTTGAAGTTTGGAAAGATGATGTAAGGCAGGCATATTTATTAGTTGATGAGGAAACAAATCAACCTTTACAAGATTGTAATGATTATGAAGCTGCTGCCGTTGCTATTGATAAATATAAGTTACTATATAAATCCAATGAGCTCAACGAATAAAAAGAAAAAATTAAAGAATAGTTATCAAGTAAATACTGCTTTAAAAGATAAAGGAAAAGGAATTAAAAGATTAACGTTTTTTACTTCTGCACAAAGACAAGAAAATAAAAAAATAAAATTAGAAGATAATGAGTAAAATAAAACCAGTAAAATTTAAAATTCCAGATTTTAAATGGACAAATGGTGAACATGATTTTTTTGAAGTAGATTTTCATATCAATAATTCTTTATTAACAGAATCTGTAAAATCTGTTGCTATTTCAGCAGATAATAAAAAGATATATATAAGAATGTGTGATATGAGATATGATGATATTTTTGTATCTGATTTAATAAAATATAAAAAGGATGATATCGATACAATAACGATATCTGTATGTGATAGATGTGGAAATATTTTAGATAAGCAAGAATTCAAAGGTAAAATTATTGACATCGCATCTTTTGATTTTAATTATGATAGAGAAATTTGTGATGTATTAGCTGTATTTGATTATGACGATACCAA